>Ga0308161_1000104_pt1 | contig 245643 bp, 236 predicted proteins | sample PhyFR2_FD_201034 | JGI IMG/M metagenome (GOLD analysis project Ga0308161, IMG submission 201034) | Phyllosphere microbial communities from UC Gill Tract Community Farm, Albany, California, United States - DLSLF.R2 | ecosystem: Host-associated > Plants > Phyllosphere > Unclassified | place...
GCACCGGCTGCGGCGTACGCCGCGCCCTCCACCAGCAGGCTGGTGATCTCGGCAAACACGCTGGCGTGCATCAGCGCATCGCCCTGACGGGCTGCACGGTTATCGTTCATGGTTCAGACGTCCTGTCCGGTTTGTTTTATCTCGTCACGGCTTCCGCGTGCAGAGATGAAAGATGAGTTATTCTGATTAATTTCACACGGTGATTAGTTTTTTACCGTGACGACGATCGCGAAGGCGCTTCAGGGGATATTTTGGGGCGCGGGCGGAGGCAAAAAAAATCCGCCACCCGGTGAAGGATGACGGATTAAAGCAAAGATCAGTATGGGCGGCGAAACTTAATAAAAATCGCAGCCTGCCGCTTCTGCCTGAGCCAGCCAGACCGGTTTAGTGCTAGTTTTGCTCCAGAATCGATGCAGATAGCTGTAGAAGCGCGCACGATCCTCGCGGAATAACATCACCGGCAGCGCCAGCAGACCAATAATGACCGCCGCGACGCGACGCAGAATGACTTTATGCAGTGAATAGTGTTGATACATGGTCCACGCCCTCCGAAGTTAAAAAATGCTGTATGTAATCTGTCCAATAATAATACGCCGCCTGATGTAATTTTACTACTGATCCGACCACTTTTTTGAGCAAAAAAGCGCAGTTTTTGGCTATCGCTGTAATTGAGTTACAAAATTGTTATCAAACGATCGCCAGGGATTAACACTCCGGTCATTTTTATACTTTTTTTATACCGCGCCCCGCTTTCTATACACCGTCTTTGCACGCCAATGATTACTCTGCGTTTATCTGAATCACACCCCGGAGGTGTACTGTGAGTGTTGGGATTATCGCTGGCGTGGCAGGGGTTGCATTACTGACCGGCTACCTGATTTATGCGCTGATTAATGCGGAGGCGTTCTGATGGCCGCCTCCGCAAGCCTGTTACTGTTTAGCTTTGTGGCACTGTTACTGCTGCTGGCACAGCCACTGGGTAAAAGCATGGCGAAACTGGTGGACGGCGATGCTGGCCGATGGCGGGCGGCCTTTGAACGCCGCCTGTGGTGGCTGTGCGGTGTCCGCCAGAAAGAGATGAGCTGGATCCGCTATTTTTGGGCAATTATCGCCATTAATCTGCTGGGCGTGCTGGTGCTGTTTGCCATCCTGATGTTGCAGGATCGTCTGCCGCTGAATCCACAGCAGTTCCCGGCGATAAGCTGGCATCTGGCGCTGAACACCGCCATCAGTTTTGTCACAAATACCAACTGGCAGGCGTACAGTGGCGAAAATACCCTGAGCTACTTTAGCCAGATGATGGGCCTGACGGTGCAGAACTTCCTGTCCGCCGCCAGTGGTATCGCGGTCGCTTTTGCGCTGATCCGCGCTTTCTCGCGCCAGAGCGTACAGACCCTCGGTAACGCCTGGCAGGATCTGCTGCGCATCACCCTTTATCTGCTGCTGCCGCTGTCATTTATCCTCGCGCTGTTGTTTGTCAGCCAGGGCGTGCTGCAAAACATTAATCCTTATCAGACCCTTCACTCGCTGGCCGGATCGAGTCAGACCTTACCCATGGGGCCAATTGCCTCACAGGAGTCGATTAAGCTACTGGGTACTAACGGCGGCGGCTTCCTCGGTGCCAACTCCGCGCATCCGTTTGAAAACCCCAATGCCCTGACCAACTTTATGCAGATGCTGGCGATTCTGCTGATTCCGGCGGCACTCTGTTTCACCTTCGGCGAAGCAGTGCGCGACCGCCGTCAGGGTCACGCGCTGCTGGCGACCATGACGCTGATGTTTATCCTCGCCGCGATCGTGGTGATGTGGGCCGAGCTAAACGGCAATCCGCATCTGCTTTCCGCCGGCGCTTCCTCGCCGTTCAATATGGAAGGCAAAGAGGCGCGCTTTGGCATTCTCAGCTCCGCACTGTATGCAGTCGTCACCACCGCCGCCTCCTGTGGCGCGGTTAATGCCATGCATGACTCGTTTACTGCACTGGGCGGGATGGTGCCGATGCTACAGATGCAGATTGGTGAAGTGATTTTCGGCGGCGTCGGCTCTGGCCTGTACGGCATGATGCTGTTTGTGCTGCTGGCGGTATTTATTGCCGGGTTGATGATTGGCCGCTCGCCGGAATACCTCGGTAAAAAAATCGATACCCGGGAGATCAAAATGACCGCGCTGGCGATTCTGGTCACGCCGACACTGGTGCTGCTCGGCAGCGCGCTGGCCATCGCCACCGACGCCGGACGCGCAGGCATACTGAATCCTGGCGCGCACGGCTTCAGTGAAGTGCTGTATGCCCTCTCCTCGGCGGCGAATAACAACGGCAGTGCCTTTGCCGGTCTGAGCGCCAATACCCCGTTCTATAACCTGTTGCTGGCGTTTGCCATGTTTGTCGGCCGCTTCGGCATTATTCTGCCGGTACTGGCGATTGCCGGTTCACTGGTGGCGAAAAAAGCCCAGCCGGTGAGCAGCGGCACCCTGCCGAGCCATGGCGCGCTGTTTATCGGTCTGCTGACCGGCACAGTGCTGCTGGTTGCCGCACTGACTTTTGTCCCGGTGCTGGCGATTGGCCCGGTGGCTGAACATCTTCAACTGACTCAGTAAGGCGGAGCAACTCATGACTCGCAAGCAACAACCTCTCTTTGATGCGGTAATGACGCGTCAGGCGCTGATTGATGCGCTGAAAAAATGCGATCCGCGCGTGCAGTGGCGTAATCCGGTGATGTTCGTGGTGTATCTCGGCTCGATAGTCACCAGCCTGATCGCCCTGGCGATGCTATCCGGTTACCGCAGCGGCAGCGGCGGATTCACCGCCGCTATCGCCATCTGGCTGTGGTTTACCGTGCTTTTTGCCAACTTTGCCGAAGCGATAGCCGAAGGCCGCAGCAAAGCGCAGGCGAACGCGTTAAAAGGCATGAAGAAAACCAGCTGGGCCAATAAGCTGACCGCCGCACGCCATGATGCGCCTGCCGAACGTGTTCCGGCTGAGTCGCTGCGCAAAGGCGATATCGTGCTGGCCGCCGCTGGCGATACCATTCCCTGCGACGGCGAAGTGATTGAAGGCGGCGCATCCGTCGACGAAAGCGCCATTACCGGCGAGTCCGCGCCGGTGATTCGTGAATCGGGCGGTGATTTTGCCTCCGTCACTGGCGGCACACGGGTGCTGTCCGACTGGCTGGTGATTCAGTGCAGCGTGAATCCTGGCGAAACCTTCCTTGACCGGATGATTGCGATGGTCGAAGGGGCACAACGCCGTAAAACGCCAAGCGAAATCTCACTGACCATCCTGCTGGTGGCGCTGACGCTGGTATTTTTATTTGCCACCGCCACCCTCTGGCCGTTCAGCGAGTTTGCCGGTCAGCCGATTAGCATCACGGTGCTGGTCGCACTGCTGGTGTGTCTGATTCCGACCACCATTGGCGGATTGTTGTCGGCCATTGGTGTCGCCGGGATGAGCCGGATGCTGGCGGCGAATGTGATTGCCACCAGCGGCCGCGCGGTGGAAGCCGCCGGTGATATTAATGTGCTGCTGCTGGATAAAACCGGCACCATCACGCTGGGTAATCGCCAGGCGTCCGCGTTTTTAACCGCACCCGGCGTCAGTGAACAACAGCTGGCGGATGCCGCTCAGCTGGCGTCGCTGGCCGATGAAACCCCGGAAGGCCGCAGCATCGTGGTGCTGGCAAAACAGCGCTTTAATCTGCGCGAACGCGACCTGCACGCACTGGATGCCAGCTTTGTGCCCTTTTCGGCGCAGACCCGGATGAGCGGCGTCAATATCCAGCAGCGCATGATTCGTAAAGGCGCGGTCGACGCCATTAAACGCCATGTCGAAGCGAATGGTGGTCAGTTTCAGCCGGAAGTGATGGCGCTGGTTGAACAGGTGGCGCGCACCGGCGGTACACCACTGGTGGTCGCCGAAGGCAATGTGGCGCTGGGCGTCGTGGCATTAAAAGATATCGTTAAAGGTGGCATAAAAGAGCGCTTTGCCGAGCTGCGCACCATGGGGATTAAAACCGTGATGATCACCGGCGATAACCCGTTAACCGCCGCAGCGATTGCCGCCGAAGCCGGGGTGGATGACTTTCTGTCCGAAGCCACGCCGGAAGCCAAGCTGGCGCTGATTCGCCAGTATCAGTCCGAGGGGCGGCTGGTGGCAATGACCGGTGACGGCACCAATGATGCACCGGCGCTGGCGCAAGCCGATGTCGCGGTGGCGATGAATTCGGGTACCCAGGCGGCAAAAGAGGCGGGCAATATGGTCGATCTTGATTCCAATCCCACCAAGCTTATCGAGGTGGTGCATATTGGCAAACAAATGCTGATGACCCGCGGCTCGCTGACCACCTTTAGTATTGCCAATGACGTGGCGAAGTATTTTGCGATTATTCCGGCGGCGTTTGCCGTTACCTGGCCGCAACTTAACGCGCTGAATATTATGCACCTGCACTCCCCCGCCTCGGCGATTCTGTCGGCGGTGATCTTTAATGCGCTGATTATCGTCTTTCTGATCCCGCTGGCCTTAAAAGGGGTCAGTTACCGGCCGCTAAGCGCCGCCGCGCTGCTGCGTCGCAACCTGTGGATTTATGGCGCAGGCGGCATGCTGGTGCCATTTGTCGGCATCAAAGTTATCGATCTGCTGTTAACCATTACCGGTCTGGTTTAAGGAAACACTATGTCCCTCTTACGTCCGGCACTGCTGGTGTTTATTCTGCTGTCACTGATTACCGGTGCCGCTTATCCGCTGTTAGTTACCGGCGTGGCGCAGGCGATTTTCCCGTGGCAGGCGAATGGATCTTTGGTCACTGTGTCAGGTCAGGTGCGTGGTTCTGAGCTGATCGGTCAGCCCTTTACCGATGCGGCTGATTTCCACGGTCGCCCGTCCGCCACTGCTGACACGCCGTATAATGCACAGGCGTCCGCAGGCAGTAATCTGGCCGCCAGCAATCCGGCGCTGGATCGGTTAGTTGCCGAGCGCGTCGCGGCACTGCGCGCGGCGAATCCGCAGGCCAGCCGCGAGGTGCCAGTCGATCTGATTACCGCTTCCGGCAGCGGGCTGGATCCGGAAATCTCACCGGCAGCCGCGTACTGGCAGGCAGCACGTGTGGCACAGGCGCGCGCGATTCCGTTGGCAGAGGTTAATGCGTTGATTGCGCAACATATTCACCAGCCGATGTTGAAATTTGCTGGCGAAGCGACGGTAAATGTCCTTATGCTGAATCTGGCGCTTGAACAAAAGTACCCGCAGTCACCCCGCTAAGGGCAGCGCCGCCCGAGCCGATAATAAGGAAAATTCATGAACCAGGAGCTACAGCGTCCGTCGCCGGAAAAGCTGTTGCAGCAGCTCAGCTCCCCGCCGCGCGGTAAGCTGAAGATCTTTTTCGGTGCCTGTGCCGGTGTCGGTAAAACCTTCGCCATGTTGCAGGAAGGGCGTCGTCTGCGCGAACAGGGTCTCGACGTGCTGGTGGGCGTAGTGGAGACCCACGGGCGGCGCGAAACCGCCGCCCTGCTGGACGGCCTTAGCCTGCTGCCACTGAAGTCATGGACGCAGCAGGGCCGACAGTATCCGGAGTTCGATCTCGACGCGGCCCTCGCCCGTGCGCCAGCGGTTATCCTGGTTGATGAGCTGGCGCACAGTAATATTATGGGTTCACGTCATCCGAAGCGCTGGCAGGACGTGGAAGAGCTGCTGAATGCCGGTATCGATGTCTTTACCACGGTCAATGTTCAGCATCTGGAAAGTCTGAATGATGTGGTCGGCAGCATTACCGGTATTCGGGTGCGCGAAACCGTGCCGGACCCGATTTTCGATCTGGCCGATGAGATTGTGCTGGTCGACCTGACGCCGGACGATTTAAGACAACGGCTGGCGGAAGGCAAAGTGTATATCGCCGGGCAAGCGGAACGCGCTATCGAACACTTCTTCCGTAAAGGCAATTTGATTGCGCTGCGCGAACTGGCGCTGCGCCGCACTGCCGATCGCGTTGATGATCAGATGCGCGCCTGGCGTGACCATAAAGGGCGCGAACAAGTCTGGCATACCCGCGATGCGGTGTTGCTGTGTATCGGCGAAAGCGCCGGCAATGAAAAGCTGGTGCGCACCGCTGCGCGTCTGGCGGCAAAACTGGATGCGCCGTGGCACGCGGTGTATGTCGAAACGCCGCGGCTGCATAAATTGCCCGGCGAACAGCGACGCCGCATCTTGCAGGCGTTGAAACTGGCGCAGGATCTCGGCGCGGAAACCGCCACGCTTTCTGACACCCACGAAGAGCGGTCGGTACTGCGTTACGCACGTGAACACGACCTCGGCAAAATTGTGATTGGCCGTCGCGCTTCACAGCGCTGGAAACGCGACGGTTTTGCCAACCGGCTGGGCAAACTGGGGCCGGATCTCGATCTGCTGATCGTCGCGCGGGATGAACCCGATTCTGCGCTGTCAGCCCGCCCGGTCAGTAATAAAAGCGCCGCCGAAAAATGGCGTAAACCGCTGGAAGGCTGCGCGCTGGCGGTCGCATGGTGCGCGACCCTTACCGTCGGTGCCAGCTGGCTGTTTCCGCAGGTGGCCGATGCCAACCTGGTGATGCTGTATCTGCTCGGCGTGGTGATCGTCGCCCTGTTGTATGGCCGCTGGCCATCGGTGGTGGCATCGCTGATTAATGTCGCCAGCTTTGACCTGTTTTTTATTGCGCCACGCGGTACCCTGGCGGTGTCGGATCTTGAGTATTTGCTGACCTTCGCCATTATGCTGACGGTGGGTATCATTATCGGTAACCTGACCGCCAGTATGCGTTATCAGGCGCGGGTGGCGCGCTATCGTGAAGCACGCGTGCGTCAGTTATATGAGGTTTCCCGCGCGTTAAGCCGCACCCGTAGCCAACAGGATATTATTGCGGTCAGCCAGCATTTTATTGATAACACCTTTCGCGCCAGCAGCGAGCTACTGATCCCCGATGCCCACGGACAGTTACCGCAGCCGCGCCAGGCCGATGCCGCGATTGCCCGCTGGAGTTTTGATAATGGTCAGCCCGCCGGAGCGGGTACCGCCACCCTGCCAGGCCTGCCCTGCCTGATACTGCCGTTGATGATGCAGGAAAAATGCTGGGGATTGCTGATTATTGAACCGTCCAGCTTGCGGCAGCTGATGATCCCGGAACAGCAGCGGCTGATTGAGACAGTGATTGTGCTGATCGCCAGTGCGCTGGAGCGGCTGGCGCTGACCCAGTCCGAAGAGCAGGCGCGCTTCTCCGCCGAAAGTGAACAGTTACGCAACTCGCTGCTGGCTGCGCTGTCCCACGATTTACGCACCCCGCTGACGGTGCTGTTTGGCATGGCGGAAATCCTGACGCTGGATTTATCCGCCGTTAATTCGCCGCACGCCCCGCAGGCGAATCAGATCCGTCAGCACATTATCAATACCACCCGGCTGGTAAATAATCTGCTGGATATGGCGCGCATCCAGTCCGGCGGCTTTGTGCTGCGCAAAGAGTGGCTGACGCTGGACGAAATTATTGGCAGCACCCTTAATGCCATGGCACCGCTGCTGAATGGACGCCGTATCCTTACCGATCTCCCCGATGAGCTATTGCTGGTTGAAGTTGATGGCCCGCTAATTGAACGGCTGCTGACCAATCTGCTGGAGAATGCGGTTAAATATGCGGGTAACACGGCGCAAATCGGTATTCGCGCGCGCCGCACCGACAATCTGCTGGATATCGAAGTGTGGGATAATGGGCCAGGCATTTTGCACGGGCAGGAAAAGCAGATTTTTGATAAATTTATGCGTGGTAATAAAGAGTCAGCGATCCCTGGCGTCGGGCTTGGCCTGGCGATCTGCCAGGCGATTGTTACCCTGCATCAGGGTGAGATTATCGCTGAAAATCGTCCGGCCGGTGGTGCCAGCTTCCACCTGCGCCTGCCACAGGATAAGCCGCCAGAATTGGCCCCCGAAGAGACAGAGGAAATGTGACCACCGTCCTGATTGTCGAAGATGAAAAAGAGATTCGTCGCTTTTTGCGTATCGCGCTGGAAGGCGAGTCGTTGCGCGTGTTTGACAGTGAAACGCTACAGCGGGGATTAATCGAGGCCGCCACCCGCAAACCGGATCTGGTGATTCTCGATCTCGGGCTGCCCGACGGCGACGGCATTGAATTTATCCGCGATGTACGCCAGTGGAGCGCCATGCCGATTGTGGTGCTGTCGGCGCGCAGTGATGAACAGGACAAAATTGCGGCGCTCGATGCCGGAGCCGATGATTTTTTGTCGAAGCCGTTCGGCGTCGGTGAACTGCTGGCGCGGGTGCGGGTTGCGTTACGTCGTCAGGCTTCCGCCAGTCCGCAGGCGGCGGTAATCAGCTTTTCTGCCGTTACGGTGGATATCGCCGCCCGACGCGTCACCCGTGACGGCCAGGAGCTGCATCTGACGCCGATTGAATTTCGTCTGCTGGTGATCTTACTGAACAATGCCGGAAAAGTGCTGACTCAGCGCCAGTTACTGACTCAGGTGTGGGGGCCAAATGCGGTGGAGCACAGTCATTATCTGCGCATCTATATGGGTCATTTGCGACAGAAGCTGGAAGCCGATCCGGCGCAACCCAAGCATCTGCTGACAGAAACCGGAATCGGCTACCGGTTTATGCCTTAATGATTGGCACCCTGCCAACCTTCGGCACGGGCGGCGCAAACGCCGCCGCTACGCCAGAATGCGCGCCAGATAAAAAAAAGGCGCTGATTGCTCAGCGCCCTCTGTTATCAGCTGCGTCAATTACGCGTTTTTCAGCACTTCGCTGACAATCTCTACCGCTTCTTTTTCAATCTTTTCACGATGCTCAGCACCGAGGAAGCTTTCACAGTAGATTTTGTAGGCGTCTTCAGTACCGGACGGGCGCGCGGCAAACCAGCCATTCTCTGTCATCACTTTCAGACCGCCAATCGATGCGTCATTACCTGGAGCCGCCGTCAGACGTGCGGTGATCGGGTCACCGGCCAGCGTATCTGCGCTGACCATTTCCGGTGACAGCTTAGACAGCGCCGCTTTCTGCGCGGACGTCGCCGACGCTTGCAGACGGTTGTAGCTTGGTGCGCCAAAGCGCCCGGCCAGCTCATCGTAATGCTGCTGTGGGTTTTTACCGGTCACCGCAGTGATTTCCGCCGCCAGCAGGCACATAATGATGCCGTCTTTATCCGTTGACCACGGCGTGCCGTCAAAGCGCAGGAAAGATGCCCCGGCACTCTCTTCGCCACCGAAACCGAAGCTGCCATCAAACAGCCCATCAACGAACCATTTGAAGCCCACCGGAACTTCCACCAGCTTGCGACCAATGTCGTTGACCACACGGTCAATCATCGCGCTGGAAACCAGCGTTTTACCGACGGCAACCTCTTTGCCCCACTGCGGACGATGCTGGAACAGATAGTGGATCGCCACCGCCAGATAGTGGTTCGGGTTCATCAGACCAGCAGGCGTGACAATGCCGTGACGGTCATAGTCCGGGTCATTGGCAAAAGCCAAGTCGAACTTATCACGCAGCGCCAGCAGGCCCGCCATCGCCGATTCAGAGGAGCAATCCATACGGATAGCACCATCTTTATCGAGATGCATAAAGCGGAAAGTCTGATCGACTGCATCGTTAACAATTGTCAGGTCGAGATGGTAAAACTCTGCAATGCGCTGCCAGTAGGCAATGCCGGAACCACCAAGTGGATCGACACCGATTTTCAGGCCCGCTTTCTGGATCGCCGCAATATCCACAACCTGCGCCAGACCTTCGATATAAGGCTGGATCAGATCCTGCTCCTGAATATGGCCGCTCGCCCAGGCTTGATCCAGCGTCAGACGGTTTACCCCTTTCAGGCCATCCTGGATCAGCTGGTTAGCGCGATCTTCCACCACTTTGGTGACGTTTGTATCCGCCGGACCGCCATTCGGTGGATTATATTTAATCCCACCGTCTTCTGGCGGGTTATGTGATGGCGTGATCACGATCCCGTCGGCCAGCGCACCCGCGTGCTTATTGTGTTCCAGAATCGCGTTTGAGATCGCCGGAGTTGGCGTGTAGCCATTATCCTGCTGAACGATCACATCCACACCGTTGGCTGCCAGCACTTCCAGCACCGAAATAATCGCCGGCTCAGAGAGTGCGTGCGTGTCTTTACCGACATAGCACGGGCCGGTGATGCCATTTTTTTTGCGTTCTTCTGCAATGGCCTGTGCGATCGCCAGAATATGCGACTCGTTAAAGCTGTGGCGTCCTGCGCTGCCGCGATGGCCAGATGTACCAAATTTCACCGCATGTTCTGCATTGGCCAGATCCGGCTGCAGCACGTAATACTGGGACGTTAATTGTGCAACGTTAATCAAATCGCTTTGCTGGGCGGGTTGCCCGGCACGGGGGTGATTGGCCATTGGCGCTTCTCCCTGACGCTTCAGTTAGATGGTGCCGCAAACCTTCTCTGTCAGCTCCACCGGGAACTGCATCGACAACATGATGTGTTCAATCATGCTGCATTTGCGACCTGTATTAGTATTGGTAATCACCCAGTATGGCGTGCCGGGAACGTGCTTCGGCTTGGTATGGGTGCCATTCTGGATCAGAACTTGTTGATTTCCCGCAAAATAGACGCGAGTACGGCCGTGAAGTGACTCGGTCGCCTCGGCAAACGCTTTCGGATCGAGTGAGTACAGGGTCGACAAAATCAGCATAAAGCGGTTAACCGCTCGTTTCTGCTCCGCATATTCATCGGACAGCAGCAGTTCACGCACGGCGCGGACACGGTCCTGCGGGCGGGATTCGGTTTTCACCACTGCGGCTTCTTTCACCGGCAACGTTTGCGGTGCTACTGCCGCTGGTGCGCTCTGACCGGCGGTAAACTTCAGCATACGCCGCAAAATATCAGATGCGCTTTCACCAATGTGTTGAGTGTGGCTGGCAATATAGCGGTATAGCTCTTCGTCGACTTCAATCGTTTTCATCTTTATCCGTACGGTTATTGCGTTTTGCAGAACCGGTCCCATCTGGTCGCAGCCGTTAGTATTAACGTCTGCACAAATTGTGACCCGGCTCTAACATAAGGATTATAAAGTTAAATCTTGTGGCAGTGTAGCGCCAGCGACCTTTGCAGGCAAAAGTCAGATTATGCCGCAAAAAGTTCGTTAACCGCGTTGCGCTTTCACCCGGCAAGAAATGTGAAATCCATGATAACCTAAGCTTTCGTTTCCACTGTAAGAACTTTGCCATGAATTTGAATGCTCGCCTGCAAACTGAACAATCTGTCGCTAACTCTACCCCGATTCTGCTGATCCATGGGCTGTTTGGCAGCCTCGATAATCTGGGTGTGCTGGCACGCGGCCTGAAAACCGATCGACCGATTCTGCAGGTTGACGTGCGCAATCATGGTTTGTCGCCGCGCAGTGAGGAAATGAACTATCGGTTGATGGCGCAGGATGTGCTCGACACGCTGGATGCTCAGGGCATTGATAAGGTCGCGGTGATTGGCCATTCCATGGGCGGAAAAATTGCCATGACACTGAGTGCGCTGGCACCGGAGCGTATTGAACAGCTGGTGATGATCGATATCGCGCCGGTGGATTACCAGACGCGCCGCCATGACGCCATCTTTGCCGGGGTGAATGCCGTCACCGAAGCCGGTGTCACGTTGCGCTCGCAAGCCGCTGAAGTGATGCGCAGCCAGATTGATGAAGAGGGCGTGATTCAGTTTCTGCTGAAATCGTTCCACGAAGGTCAGTGGCGCTTTAATGTGCCTGCGCTGTGGAACAATTACCGCACCATTTCTGGCTGGGAAACCGTCCCGGCATGGCCCCATCCGGCACTGTTTATTCGCGGCGAGCTCTCCCCTTATCTTGATGATATTCATCGTGCTGCGCTGCTCAGCCAGTTCCCGCAAGCGCGTGCTCACGTGATCGCCGGAGCCGGACATTGGGTGCATGCTGAAAAACCTGATGCTGTTTTGCGCGCAATTCGCCGTTTTTTTGCGCTTTAAAAGCAAATAGTTGCTGACACAGTGAAATGATTGTCGCGACGACTTTCACTGGGGTATGATGGCGCGCTAAAATTTTGCCGCTGTACGCAACGGCGGCAAACCGGCTCATACTTAGTCAGAAACCTTGGCGTTTTCAGACGCCGACGCTCATTCAGTATCACGATTCTATGGCAAAAGAGAACACGGACCGCACGACGATCGATCTGTTTGCAGACGAGCGCCGCCCGGGACGACCAAAAACCAATCCGCTTACGCGTGATGAACAGCTGCGCATCAATAAACGCAATCAGTTAAAACGCGACAAAGTTCGTGGGCTGCGCCGCGTCGAATTAAAGATGAACAGCGATGCGGTTGATGCGCTCAATCAGATGGCTGAAGAGCGCAATATGAGTCGTAGCGAGCTGATTGAAGAGATGATTCTTTCACAGCTTAACGCCACCACCCTATAACTGAGGCGCGGTCAGCTGCGGCTTTGAGCGCACAATGCGACAAATCCGGCAGCATTTGAAGTTCCGCGCCCCGACACTGTCTGCTATCATTGCCAATAACTGGCTATCTGTAGTATTCACCATATCATTAAGTTTCAAGAGGTTATTAAACTCATGGCAATCGTAGGCATTTTCTTTGGCAGCGATACTGGCAATACGGAAAACATTGCAAAGATGATCCAAAAGCAACTGGGTAAAGATGTTGCTGAGGTTCATGACATTGCCAAGAGCGCCAAAGAAGATCTTGAAGCCTTTGATATCTTACTGCTTGGCATCCCGACCTGGTATTACGGTGAAGCGCAGTGCGACTGGGATGATTTCTTCCCGACGCTGGAAGAGGTCGACTTCAATGGCAAACTGGTCGCCCTGTTTGGCTGTGGCGATCAGGAAGACTACGCTGAGTACTTCTGTGATGCGATGGGCACCATTCGCGATATCATTGAGCCAAATGGCGCGGTGATCGTTGGCCACTGGCCAACCGAAGGTTATCATTTCGAAGCCTCAAAAGGGCTGGCGGATGATAAAAACTTCCTCGGCCTGGCGATTGATGAAGATCGCCAGCCAGAACTGACCAACGAACGTGTTGATAAGTGGGTTAAGCAAATTTTTGATGAACTTCAGCTGAAAGAAATCATCGAAGCTTAAGCTGTCTGGCCATTGTGGGCGCTAACTCACAATGAGCCAGTGGTTTTTCCTATAGAAATGATAGATACATATTTGTAACTGCAGACTGTAAATCTGTACAATACCCCTCATCGGTCACCTCGCTAATGACTCTTTTTTGAGAGTACAGGGTTTAGCAAAGTAGCCATAATGGGACAGGCTTTGAAGCATGAACTTCTCACGGACGTAACGCCTTACATCCTGTGGTAGTTTATCGCCCTCCCTGCGGTTTTCATTTCAAAGCACGAGTTCTATAATGAGACGCCATTAGATCTGGCGTCGACCGATGTTCAGGGCTTTTCAGCCACATTGTGACTAGCAAAGTAACAGGACAATATCCGCATGACTGACAACAACACCGCATTAAAGAAGGCCGGCCTGAAAGTCACGCTTCCACGTCTGAAAATTCTGGAAGTGCTTCAGGAACCAGAGGGCCATCACGTCAGTGCGGAAGACTTGTATAAGCGCCTGATTGATTTGGGCGAAGAAATTGGTCTGGCGACGGTATATCGCGTTCTTAACCAGTTTGATGACGCGGGTATCGTTACCCGTCATAATTTTGAAGGCGGCAAGTCCGTTTTCGAACTTACGCAGCAGCATCATCACGATCACCTGATCTGCCTTGATTGCGGCAAAGTGATTGAATTCAGTGATGAATCAATTGAAACGCGTCAGCGTGAAATCGCGACACGTCATGGCATCAAGCTGACCAACCACAGTCTGTACCTTTATGGTCACTGTTCGACGGGTGATTGCCGCGAAGACGAAACGCTGCACGACAAATAAATTCTGCGCTGCAGAACGTTAAACAAAACCGGTGACTTGTCACCGGTTTTTTTATGCCTGCATTCAGCGCGCGTAAACCGGCAGCAGATCGGCGTAGGACAGTAAACTGACCACGATATTGATGCCGCCAAACAGTAATACCAGCATAATCGTCAGATTGCCGCCGGCCACGCGATAGCCGGTGTAATCAAAACGCTTTCTGGCTTTTACTGCCAGTAACGCCGGGGTAATGACCGCCCACAGGGTTGCCGCCAGTCCGGCATAGCCAATCGCATGCAGAAAACCGTTCGGATAGATCAGGCTGGCTGTCAGCGGAATAGCAAAAGTCAGTAGCGTGGTTTTCAGCCGCCCTGCCGCATTGTTCGCAATGCCAAACAGATCGGCAAGATAATCAAACAGCCCGAGGCTGACGCCCAAAAATGAACTGGCAACGGCAAAGTTGGAAAACAGCAGCAGCAACATACCCAGCCACGGGCTGCTGATCAGATCGCCAAATGTCGCCACCAGCGCATCGATATTGCCGCCAGCCTGAGCGATAGCGATAAATTTCGGGCGCTGAATATTGCCCATCGCGCTGATTAACCAGACAAAGTAGATTGCCAGCGCAATCACCGTGCCGTAAATCAGGCACTTCCTCACCTTCGCGGCATCCTGACGGTAGTAGCTGACCAACCCGGAAATATTGCCATGGTAGCCAAACGACGCCAGGCAGAATGGCAGCACCATAAAGATGTACGGGAAATAGCTCGCCCCACTCTGCTGAGTATCCAGCAAATTATCGACCCGCACATGCCACAGCAGACCGCCAAAGGTCATCAGAAAAGCGGCCAGCTTAGCGAACAGGAAGATAAAGGTCATTCTGCTGACCACTGCGGTGCCCAGCCAGATAAACACCGCCAGCAACAGGGTAAACAGCAATCCCGCCTGACGTTGTGATAGCCATGGCAGCGTGCTGCTAAAGGTATGATGCAGGATGGAACCGCTGGCAGAGATATAGGCGTAAGTTAAAATTCCCAGCACAAACGCGATGGTGACACCGTTAACGAGATTCCACTTACTGCCCAGCAGATCGCGGGTTACCGTGGAAAAATTTGCGCCGTCCGGATAATGCAGACTCGATTCCAGATACAGCAACCCGGATAACAGCATGCAAAACCACGAGAACAGCAAGATCAGCGTCGACCATGAAAACCATGCGCCGGACATCACCACCGGCAGTGAAAACATGCCTGCACCAATAATTGTGCCGCTAATGATCATGGTTCCCCACATCACCGACGGCGCTTTTCGTCCTGAAAGTATTTCAGCCATAAAAATGTTGTCGTGTCCTTAGCCGATAAAAAAACGCAGCTCTCAGGCTGCGTTTTTCACTGTCACAGCGGGATTATCCGCCGATTTTCGCCCAGGTGTCTCGCAGGCCAACGGTGCGGTTAAATACCAGCTTTGACGGGCTGGAATAAACACTGTCAGCACAGAAGTAACCTTCACGCTCGAACTGGTAAGGGCTGCTGGCTTCTGCCGCTTGCAGGCTCGGCTCAACAAAGCCCTGCTGGATCACCAGTGATTCCGGGTTGATGCTGGCGAGGAAGTCCTCAGCACTGGCCGGATTGGGTACGCTGAACAGGCGGTCATACAGACGGAATTCCGCCGGTAACGCATGCACAGCAGAAACCCAGTGAATCACCCCTTTCACCTTGCGGCCATCAGCCGGGTCTTTACTCAAAGTGTCAGTGTCGCAGGTGCAGTACAGGCAAGTGATATTGCCCGCTTCATCTTTGGCCACGCGCTCGGCTTTAATCACGTACGCATTACGCAGACGCACTTCTTTGCCCAGCACCAGACGCTTGTACTGCTTATTGGCTTCTTCGCGGAAGTCAGCGCGATCGATATAGATCTCGCGGCTGAACGGCACTTCGCGGCTGCCCATTTCCGGCTTGTTCGGATGAGCAGGCATCGTCAGCAGCTCTTCATGACCGGCCGGTAAGTTTTCGATCACCACTTTCACCGGGTCCAGCACTGCCATCGCGCGCGGCGCGTTCTCATTCAGGTCGTCACGAATACAGGATTCCAGCGACGCCATTTCGACAATGTTATCCTGCTTGGTGATACCGATACGGCGGCAGAACTCGCGAATCGAAGCCGCAGTATAACCACGACGACGCAGGCCAGAAACTGTCAGCATACGCGGATCATCCCAGCCTTCCACCACGTTCTCGGTGACCAGCTGATTCAGCTTACGCTTGGACATAATCGCGTATTCGAGATTCAGTCGCGAAAACTCGTACTGGCGCGGATGCACAGGAATGCTGATGTTATCCAGCACCCAGTCATACAGGCGACGGTTATCCTGGAACTCCAGCGTACACAGTGAGTGGGTAATCCCTTCCAGTGCATCGGAAATGCAGTGGGTAAAGTCATACATCGGGTAGATGCACCACTTGTTACCGGTCTGATGGTGGTCAGCGAATTTAATGCGATACAGCACCGGATCACGCATCACAATAAAGTTGGACGCCATATCGATTTTTGCACGCAGGCAGGCGGTGCCCTCGGCAAACTCACCGTTACGCATTTTTGCAAACAGTGCCAGGTTTTCCTCTGGCGTACGATCGCGGTATGGGCTGTTTTTGCCCGGCGACGTCAGGGTACCGCGATATTCACGGATCTGTTCTGGCGTCAGCTCATCAACATAGGCGAGGCCTTTGTTAATCAGCTCAATCGCATAGTTGTGCAGTTGATCGAAATAGTCAGAGGAATAGCAAACTTCGCCGCTCCACTGGAAACCGAGCCATTGCACGTCACGCTTGATAGATTCAACAAACTCCAGATCTTCTTTGACCGGGTTGGTGTCGTCGAAACGCAAGTTACATTGACCCTGATAATCTTGCGCGATGCCAAAGTTCAGGCAGATCGACTTTGCATGACCGATGTGCAGGTAGCCATTCGGCTCCGGCGGAAAACGGGTATGCACACTGGCGTGCTTACCGGTCGCCAAATCTTCGTCGATAATCTGACGAATAAAGTTAGTTGGGCGGGCTTCTGCCTCACTCATCTTAATTTCCTCAACACAATATATGTCTGGTGATTTGTATCACGAAATAACGGAGTATGATCCACAAAGCAGAGAAGGGAAACAACCGTTTGTTGACGGAATAACGTAAAAAAGGGCGGGAATCGCTTCCCGCCCTGCTCAGGCTTCATATTCAGACCGCAGATGCTCTGACAGCATCCGCGACTGACTTAGCCTTTAATTTCGAACAATTTGGTTTCACCCGCCACCACCGAACCGCTGGCCAACAGATTCACACCGGCAAAGTCATCAATATTGCTGACCACCACCGGGCTGATCATTGAGCGTGCGTTGGCGTTAAGGAAATCAAGATCCATCTCCAGCACCGGCTGACCGGCCGTCACCACCGCGCCCTCTTCGACCAGGCGGCTAAAGCCTTTACCGCCCAGCGCCACGGTATCCAGCCCCATATGCACCACAATTTCCACACCGTTGTCAGATTCCAGACAGAAAGCGTGATTGGTGTTAAAGATCTTCACGATAGTCCCGGCAATCGGTGCCACCACGGTTTTGTCGGTCGGTTGAATTGCCAGACCGTCACCGACCGCTTTACTGGCAAAGGCTTCGTCAGGCACGTGTTCAATTGCCACCACCTCACCGCTGACCGGTGCCACCAGCGTGGCAATAATCCCTTTCGATGCGTTGGAGACCGCTTGCGGCTGTGCCGTTGGCGCAGCGCCGGATACCGCAGGAGCAGAAGCCGCAACCGGACCTTTGGCTAGCACGGTTTTCATCGCCGAAGCGATGGTTTCTGCACGCGTCCCGACAATAATCTGCACGCTCTGCTTGTTAAGACGAATCACTCCCGACGCGCCAAGGCGTTTGGCCACCGCATCATTCACTTCAGCAGAATCTTTCACATTCAGACGTAAACGGGTGATACAGGCATCAATCCCGGTCAGATTATCGGAACCGCCCACTGAGCTGATATAACGGCGCGCCAGTGATTCAGCTTCTGATTCACCCTTACCGCTGTGATCAACGCTAGTGTCATAACCATCACTTTCATCACCGGCCACCGACAGTTCACGACCTGGCGTCATCAGATTGAATTTTTTAATGGTGAAGCGGAATACCACGTAGTAAATAACAAAGAACACCAGACCCTGTGGAATCAACATATACCACTGGGTCGCCAGTGGGTTACGCGATTGCAGTGCCATATCGACCAGGCCAGCACTGAAGCCGAAACCGCTGATCCAGTGCATGCTGGCGGCGATAAATACCGAGATCCCAGTCAGAGCAGCGTGCAGTACATACAGTACCGGCGCCACAAACATAAAGGAGAATTCCAGCGGCTCAGTAATCCCGGTAAAGAAGCTGGCGAAAGCGGCAGCAATCATAATACCGGCCACTTTCGCGCGGTTTTCCGGACGGGCACAGTGATAAATCGCCAGCGCCGCACCCGGCAGACCGAACATCATAATCGGGAAGAAGCCCGCCTGATAACGACCGGTGATACCGACAATGCCTTTACCGGTTTCGATAGATTGCGCGCCGCCAAGGAAGTTTGGAATATCGTTGATACCGGCAACGTCAAACCAGAACACCGAGTTCAGTGCGTGATGCAGACCGACCGGGATCAGAATACGGTTAAAGAAGGCGTAAATACCCGCACCGGCAGAGCCCAGTTTCTGAATGTGCTCACCAAAGTTGACCAGACCATCAAACACCACCGGCCAGATATACATCAGGATAAAGGACACGAAGATCATCAGGAAGGAGACCAGAATCGGCACCAGACGACGTCCGCTAAAGAATGAAAGCGCTCTTGGCAGTTCAACATGGCTGAAGCGGTTATACACTTCAGCAGAGATGACCCCCACCACAATACCGACAAACTGGTTTTCAATTTTGCCAAATGCCGCAGGCACCTGATCAAGTGGGATCTTCTGGATCATCGACACGGCGGCAGGTGAACACAGCGTGGTAACTACCAGGAAGCCGACATAGCCGGTCAGCGCAGCGGCACCGTCTTTGTCTTTCGACATACCGTAAGCCACACCGATGGCAAACAGTACTGACATATGGTCAATAATCGCCGAACCTGATTTCAGTAATAAAGCCGCCAGCGCATTGCTGGCTCCCCAGCTATTCGGATCGATCCAGTAGCCGATGCCCATTAAAATCGCTGCTGCAGGCAGTATGGCTACCGGCACCATCAGCGCCCGGCCAACCTTTTGTAAGTAACTTAAAATATTCACCTTTTCCCCCTCCGAGAGCCGACAAGGTCACGAAAACTGTTTGGTATTATTATCACAATTATCAGCTAACCTGATGACAGTACACATCACAATACGAAGTGTAAAAAAAAATTAATTCGCTGCGCAAATTAAAACCGCTGCATCTGTGATATTTATCACCAAATACCGCACATTTTCCTCGATACGGCTGGCTATGGCCGCAAACTTATTTTATGATCCGAATTATCAGGGCGGTTTTTTCCTCTGTCGTTATAGCTAAGTCAGGTTACGCTTAGTTGTATCAGCACCAAGGCCGTCTTAAATCTGATTCAATTCCGCTTAAATGAGGTGAAACATGAGACTGATTCCACTGGCAACCCCTGGGCAAGTAGGCAAATGGGCCGCTCGTCATATCGTCAACCGTATCAACGCTTTCAAACCCACGGCAGATCGTCCGTTTGTTCTGGGTCTGCCAACCGGCGGCACCCCGCTCGAAGCTTACAAACATTTAATTGAGATGCATAAAGCGGGCCAGGTTAGCTTCAAACATGTTGTCACCTTCAATATGGACGAATATGTCGGCCTGCCAAAAGAGCACCCGGAAAGCTATCACAGTTTTATGTATCGTAATTTCTTTGATCATGTTGATATCCCTCGTGAAAATATCAACCTTCTCAATGGTAATGCGGACGATATTGACGCAGAATGTCGCCAGTATGAAGAAAAGATTCGTGCATACGGTAAAATCCACCTGTTTATGGGTGGCGTAGGCAACGATGGCCATATTGCGTTTAACGAACCCGCTTCTTCTCTGGCATCCCGCACCCGCATCAAGACGCTGACGCATGAAACCCGCTTAGCGAACTCTCGCTTTTTCAATGGCGATGTTGATCAGGTCCCTAAATATGCTCTGACGGTGGGTGTTGGCACCTTGCTGGATGCAGAAGAAGTGATGATTCTGGTTATCGGCCACGTTAAAGCGCAGGCGTTGCAGGCGGCAGTGGAAGGTAATGTTAATCATATGTGGACCATCAGCTGCCTGCAGCTGCATGCCAAATCTGTGGTGGTGTGTGATGAGCCGTCAACCATGGAACTGAAGGTAAAAACCGTAAAATATTTCCGCGAAATGGAAGCGGAAAATATGAAAGGTCTGTAATCGATCTCTGACGCTCACACCCACAGAGTTAAGGCGCGGAGAGGCTTCGCGCCAGAAATAACCAGTCATTTAGTCAGAATAATGCCGGGAGATAATTATGTACGCATTAACCCAGGGCCGCATCTATACCGGCCATGAAATCCTTGACGATCATGCAGTTGTCATTGCTGATGGCTTGATTGAGCGCGTATGTCCGCTCGCTGAGCTCCCTGCTGGCATCGCAACGCGTGACGTTAAGGGCGCGATTATTGCCCCCGGCTTTATTGATGTGCAGCTTAACGGTTGTGGCGGCGTGCAGTTTAATGACGACATCAACGCCATCAGTGTGGAAACGCTGAATATTATGCAGCGGGCCAATGAAAAGTCCGGCTGCACCAGCTTTTTACCGACGCTGATCACCAGCAGCGATGAGCTGATGACGCGTGCGGTTGAAGTAATGCGCGCTTATCTGGCGCAAAATGCCCATCAGGCGCTCGGCTTGCACCTGGAAGGCCCGTGGCTGAATGTCGCCAAAAAAGGCACCCACGACCCGGCGTTAATTCGCCAGCCGGATCCGGCGCTGGTTAATTTTCTCTGCGAAAATGCCGATGTGATCACTAAAATCACGCTGGCACCGGAAGTGGCAGGCAGCGAGGTGATTCGTCAGCTGCGCGCAGCCGGGATTATCGTTTCTGCCGGTCACTCGCATGCCACTTATCAGGAAGCAAAACACGGCATCACCGCGGGCATCAGCTTTGCCACTCATCTGTATAACGCCATGCCGACCATTACCGGCCGCGAGCCGGGCCTGATTGGCGCGCTGTTTGATTCACCGGATGTATACTGCGGCATTATTGCGGATGGTTTACATGTCCATTACGCTAATGTGCGCAATGCAAAACGCATTAAAGGCGACAAGCTGGTACTGGTTACCGACGCCACCGCGCCAGCTGGTGCGACCATTGATCAGTTCATTTTTGCAGGCAAAACAATATACTATCGTAACGGGCTGTGCGTTGATGAAAACGGTACGCTCAGTGGTTCTGCATTAACTATGATTGAAGCAGTAGAGAACTGCGTCGAACATGCCGGTATTGCACTGGATGAAACCCTGAGGATGGCAACGCTCTATCCAGCCCGCGCAATGGGCGTGGACAAACAGTTAGGTTCTGTTGAAGCAGGAAAAGTGGCAAACCTGACTGTTTTCACCCGCGATTATAAAATTATCCAGACTATCGTTAATGGTGACGAAGTCCTAAGCGAGTAATCACTGAATGACCACTGGCGGCCAGGCACAAATAGGAAATGTCGATCTCGTTAAGCAACTGAACAGCGCAGCCGTCTACCGGCTGATTGACCAGCAGGGTCCAATCTCGCGCATCCAGATCGCCGATCTCAGCCAGCTTGCTCCCGCCAGCGTCACCAAAATTACCCGCCAGCTTATTGAGCGCGGGCTGATTAAAGAGGTCGATCAACAGGCCTCTACCGGTGGTCGCCGCGCGATCTCCATCATCACGGAAACCCGTGGTTTTAACACCATCGGTGTACGCCTTGGCCGACATGATGCCACCCTGACGCTGTACGATTTAAGCGGTAAATCCCTTGCTGAAGAGCACTATTCGCTGCCAGAGCGCACCCAGGAAACGCTGGAAAATGCGCTGTTCACTGCTATCGAAAACTTCAGTGAACAGCATCAGCGTAAACTGCGTGAGCTGATTGCCATTTCGGTGATTCTGCCCGGTCTGGTCGATCCGAAAAACGGTGTGATCCGCTATATGCCGCATATCAATGTCAGCAACTGGGCGCTGGTCGCGCAACTGGAAAAACGTTTTAACGTCACCAGTTTCGTCGGCCACGATATCCGTAGTCTGGCGCTGGCTGAGCACTACTTTGGTGCATCCCGCGACTGCGCTGACTCCATCTTAGTGCGTTTACATCGCGGCACCGGCGCCGGCATTATTACCAACGGCCATATTTTTCTCGGCAGCAATGGCAACGTTGGTGAAATTGGTCATATTCAGGTCGACCCGCTGGGTGAACGCTGCCATTGCGGCAACTTCGGCTGTCTGGAAACCATTGCCGCCAATGGCGCCATTGAAAATCGCGTGCGCCACCTGCTGACGCAGGGCTATCCGAGTTCCCTGACACTGGACGATTGCCAGATTCAGCAGATCTGTAAAGCCGCCAACCGTGGCGATGCGCTGGCCTGCGAAGTAATTGAGTACGTTGGCCGCTACTTAGGTAAAGCGATTGCGATTGCGATTAACTTGTTTAACCCACAAAAAGTGGTGATCGCCGGTGAGATTACCGAAGCCGAGAAAGTGCTGCTGCCGGCGATTGAAGGCTGCATCAATACTCAGGTACTGAAAGCGTTCCGCAAAAATTTACCGGTCGTGCGCTCCGAAATCGATCACCGCTCTGCTATCGGCGCTTTCGCGCTGGCCAAACGCGCGATGCTGAACGGCATTCTGTTGCAGCGTTTGCTGGAAGCGTAATACCTCAGCCAGCCTGCTGCTGGCTTACTCCCTACGGATAAGCGTAATGACCTTGAAAAATGTAATTTGTGATATTGATGGCGTGCTGATGCACGACAACACCGCCGTTCCTGGCGCCAATGAATTTCTCAATCGCGTGCTGGAAAACGGCATGCCGCTGGTGGTGCTGACCAACTACCCTTCTCAGACCGCGCAGGATCTGGCCAACCGTTTTGCTTCAGCCGGGATTGATGTGCCGGACAGCGTGTTTTACACCTCGGCGATGGCGACCGCGGATTTTCTGCGGCGTCAGGAAGGTAAGAAAGCCTATGTGGTCGGCGAAGGCGCACTGATTCATGAACTGTATAACGCCGGTTTCACCATTACGGATATTAATCCTGACTTTGTGATTGTCGGTGAAACGCGCTCTTTTAACTGGGAGATGATGCATAAGGCCGCCTTCTTTGTCGCCAATGGCGCGCGCTTTATTGCCACCAACCCCGACACCCACGCGCGCGGCTTCTCCCCGGCCTGCGGTGCCCTCTGCGCCGGGATCGAAAAAATCTCTGGCCGTAAGCCGTTCTACGTAGGCAAGCCAAGCCCATGGATTATTCGCGCCGCGCTGAACAAGATGCAGGGCCACTCTGAGGATACGGTGATTGTCGGCGATAATCTGCGCACCGATATTCTGGCCGGTTTCCAGGCGGGTCTGGAGACCATTCTGGTGCTCTCCGGCGTCTCGACATTAAGTGATATCGATGCCATGCCTTTCCGCCCGACATGGATTTACCCGTCGGTGGCGGATATCGATATTATCTGACCTTGATAAGCCCGGCAGCGCCGGGTTTTTTTACGCCCACGCCTCGCCTGTTTTTTAGGCGCTTTTGCGGCTTTATTGTCGAATCGTTAATAAATACCGCTTGAAACTGATAAATCATCAAAGATCCACGAAGGTCAACAGACAATTTCTCAGGTAAAGGCTAAATTGCTTGATTGAAGTTCAGATATAGAGCATTTTCTTATGCATCGGGCAGCAAAAGCGCTGCGTAAATAAAATCATTACCGCCAGGGTTAGCCGTTAGGAGCGTTACTATGTGTTCTATTTTTGGTGTGCTGGATCTGAAAACCGATCCTGTTGAGTTGCGTAAGAAAGCGCTGGAGCTTTCCCGCCTGATGCGTCATCGCGGTCCTGACTGGTCTGGCGTTTACGCCGATGACAATGCCATTCTGTCCCATGAGCGTCTCTCGATTGTTGACGTTAACAACGGTGCACAGCCGCTGTATAACGCCGCTCACACCCACGTTCTGGCCGTTAACGGCGAAATCTATAACCATCAGGCGCTGCGTGCCGAGCTGAGCGATCGTTACGAATTCCAGACCGATTCTGACTGTGAAGTGATTCTGGCGCTGTATCAGGAAAAAGGCATCGACTTCCTTGACGACTTGCAGGGCATGTTTGCGTTTATCCTGTATGACAGTGTGAAAAACACCTATCTGATTGGCCGCGACCATATCGGCATCATCCCGCTCTATATGGGTAACGATGAGCACGGTAACCTGTTTGTTGCCTCAGAAATGAAAGCGCTGGTGCCGGTGTGCCGCAGCATTAAAGAGTTTCCGCCGGGAAGCTACCTGTCGAGCGAAGATGGCGAAATACGCCGATACTGGCAGCGTGACTGGTTCGATTACGACGCGGTTGAGCACAACACCACCGATGCCACCGCGCTGAAAAACGCGCTGGAAGAGTCAGTCAAAAGTCACCTGATGTCTGATGTGCCTTATGGTGTCCTGCTGTCAGGCGGCCTCGACTCTTCGATTATCTCGGCAGTCACTAAGCGTTATGCCGCAAAACGTATTGAAGATCAGGATAAAAGCGAAGCCTGGTGGCCACAACTGCACTCCTTTGCTGTCGGTCTGGAAGGTTCACCGGATCTGAAAGCGGCTAAATCCGTCGCGGAGCATCTCGGCACCGTGCACCATGAAATTCATTTCACCGTGCAGGAAGGCCTTGATGCCATCCGTGATGTGATTTACCACATTGAAACTTATGATGTCACCACCATCCGTGCTTCCACGCCGATGTACCTGATGTCACGTAAGATTAAAGCGATGGGCATCAAAATGGTGCTGTCTGGCGAAGGTGCGGACGAAGTCTTTGGCGGTTACCTCTACTTCCATAAAGCGCCGAATGCCAAAGAGTTCCACGAAGAAAACGTGCGTAAGCTGCTGGCACTGCATATGTTCGACTGTGCGCGTGCTAACAAAGCGATGTCCGCATGGGGGGTTGAAGCGCGTGTGCCCTTCCTCGATAAGAAGTTCCTTGACGTGGCGATGCGTATCAATCCGCAGGATAAAATGTGTGGTCCAAACGGCAAAATGGAAAAACATATCCTGCGTGAATGTTTCTCATCTTACCTGCCGGAAAGTGTGGCATGGCGTCAGAAAGAGCAATTCTCTGACGGCGTAGGTTACAGCTGGATTGACACACTGAAAGAAGTGGCAGCCCAACAGGTGAGCGATCAGCAGTTGCAGACCGCGCACTTCCGTTTCCCGTACAACACGCCATCCTCGAAAGAAGGCTATCTGTACCGCGAAATCTTTGAAGAGCTGTTCCCGCTGCCAAGCGCTGCGGAATGCGTACCCGGCGGCCCTTCAGTGGCTTGCTCATCTGCGAAAGCGATTGAGTGGGATGAGTCATTCAAAAACATGAATGATCCATCAGGACGCGCCGTCGGCGTGCATGCCTCTGCATACAAATAAGCAATTGTTTCACTGATTAAAAACGGGCCAGTTATGGCCCGTTTTTGTTTACCACCAGCGTCTGTTAGCCTAAAAACGCTGCCTTTATCACCAAACTGGTTACAACCCAGACAAACAACACGTTTCAGCTAAAAAACGACAAAAAAGAGGTTGACGCTTTCAGGCCACTTACGCATAATGCGCCCCGCAACGCCGATGAAGGTAACGCGAAAAAAGATGGCTACTTAGCTCAGCTGGTTAGAGCACAGCACTCATAATGCTGGGGTCACAGGTTCGATTCCCGTAGTAGCCACCATCTTTTTTTAGCGGGAGTGGCGAAATTGGTAGACGCACCAGATTTAGGTTCTGGCGCCGCAAGGTGTGCGAGTTCAAGTCTCGCCTCCCGCACCATTTCCAAAAGCGACGTTGTACGGATGGGATATCGCCAAGCGGTAAGGCACCGGTTTTTGATACCGGCATTCCCTGGTTCGAATCCAGGTATCCCAGCCACAAACTGATTTATCACGGACACGTGGTACGGATATTGGGATATCGCCAAGCGGTAAGGCACCGGTTTTTGATACCGGCATTCCCTGGTTCGAATCCAGGTATCCCAGCCAAATCAGTTTTGTAGTAAGATGTGTAGTGAGAAAATGTAATTGCAACAAAAGGCTACTTAGCTCAGCTGGTTAGAGCACAGCACTCATAATGCTGGGGTCACAGGTTCGATTCCCGTAGTAGCCACCATTTTCTTCTAAAAATTTGGGGTGTCGCCAAGCGGTAAGGCTCTGGTTTCTGATACCAGCATTCCGGGGTTCGAATCCCTGCACCCCAGCCAAATTTTAAGACGATTTGTAGTACAGATCGCACCCAATCTATTGGGGTGTCGCCAAGCGGTAAGGCACTGGTTTCTGATACCAGCATTCCGGGGTTCGAATCCCTGCACCCCAGCCAAGTCAGTAAAAAAGCCCGCTTTTGCGGGCTTTTTTACGTCTGTTTGTAGGGAAGGCGTTTTCGCCGCCTGAGTCACCCGAGTCATTAGCTGGCACCCTACCTGTCATCAGGGCGGGAGCCGAAAACGACTCCCCTACCTCTCTGACTACAATCCCAACGCGTAACGCAGTGCCTGACGCTTTAACACGCCGGAATGCTGCGCGGCGATCAATCCGAGATTACGCATCACTTTCAGCGGGCCAAGTTGATTACTGAAGGTGAAATAGAACAGATCCATGCCGCTCTGCATCAACAGGTTATCTTTCTGACGTTTTCGCTGATAGCGCTGCAACACTCGGTTCGCCCCCCAGTCCTCGGCCTGATTGCGCGCCTCGCTCAGAATGTCAATCAAGGCGTCAACATCGCGATAGCCCAGATTCACCCCCTGCCCCGCCAGCGGATTGATGGTATGTGCCGCATCGCCGACCAGCGCTAAGCCATCCATCACATAGTGGGTAGCGTGACGTCGCACCAGCGGGAAGGAACCGGCGGCGACCGCGCTAAAACGCCCTAAGCGCGCCGGGAAGCTGGCCTGAATCTCTTTTTGCAGTTGTGCCATCGGCATCACCTGTAACTGGCGGATACGCGCTGGCGCGTCATACCATACCAGCGATGCCCAGTGATCAAACAGCGGCAGAAACGCCCGCGGCCCCTGCGGGGTAAACTGCTGCCAGGTGGTATCCCCGGCAGGATGTTCACAACGAATACTGATGAGCATGCAGGACTGGCTATAGTTCCAGCCATGAATACCGATGCCGGCCAGTTGACGCACCTGCGAATTCGCCCCGTCGGCACCCACCACCAGCCGCGCCGTCAGTTGTTGCTGGTTATTCAGCGTTACCGTCCAGCCGCCGTTGCGCTGCTCAATATTTTGCAGGCTGGCCGGGCAGAACAGTGTCACCTGCGGCTGCTGCAGCAAACGCTGCCACAGCGCACGCTGCAACACCCGGTTCTCCACCATATACCCCAGTTCAGGTAATCCCAGCGAAGCGGCATCAAAGCTCACACAGGCGGTTTGCCACTCCCAGGTTTCCAGCTGGCGATAGGCAGCCGAACGCATCTGCTCGATGGCGGGCCACACCTCAAGCTGTTTCAGCAGATCCACTGATGCGCTGCCAATCGCAGAAATTCTCACATCAGGGTCACTTTGCGCATCAAACTCCGCCGCCTGCTCCTGCTCCAGTACCGCAATCGAAAATCCTTGTTGCGCCAAACCGCTGGCCAGCGCTGCGCCCACCATGCCGCCACCGACTACCACGACATCAAAATGTGTTTCTTGCATAGTATTATCCTTATGCGGCCGGGGATGGCTGGCCGTTAAGTCAGAAAGTGCTTTACGCTAAAGTGTACCGGATTTTCAGCGGACAAGCAGAATCGCCCGCCCCACTTGCATAATTCGCCCGGCGGTCAGCCACATCTCCCGCCAGTTTGAAAGGGTATGCTGGTCACAACAGCATGTAAGCATTACAATACGAGCCCTGCCCCCCCTTCTGCATTGAGTAATGGCATGTCGATGACAAAAAAACTGCATATTAAAACCTGGGGCTGTCAGATGAACGAGTACGATTCATCAAAGATGGCTGACCTGCTGGAAACGACTCACGGCTATACCCTCACTGAGGTAGCTGAAGAGGCCGATATTCTGCTGCTGAATACCTGCTCGATCCGCGAAAAAGCGCAGGAAAAGGTATTTCATCAGCTGGGCCGCTGGAAAACGTTGAAAGAACGCAATCCCGAGCTGATTATCGGCGTCGGTGGCTGCGTGGCATCGCAGGAAGGGGATCATATTCGTCAGCGCGCGCATTACGTCGATATCGTCTTCGGCCCGCAAACGCTGCATCGCCTGCCGGAAATGATTAACACCGTGCGCGGCTCCAAAAGCCCGGTGGTGGATATCAGCTTCCCGGAGATTGAGAAATTCGATCGGCTGCCAGAGCCGAAAGCTGACGGCCCGACCGCCTTCGTGTCGATTATGGAAGGCTGCAATAAGTACTGTACCTTCTGCGTGGTGCCCTATACCCGCGGTGAAGAAGTCAGCCGTCCGTGCGACGATATTCTGTTTGAAATCGCCCAACTGGCGGCACAGGGCGTCCGTGAAGTGAACCTGCTGGGTCAGAACGTCAATGCGTATCGCGGCATGACCTTCGACAATGAAATCTGCACCTTTGCCGACCTGCTGCGCCTGGTGGCGGCCATCGACGGCATCGACCGTATCCGCTTTACCACCAGCCACCCGATCGAGTTCACCGACGACATTATCGATGTCTATCGTGATACGCCGGAGCTGGTCAGCTTCCTGCACCTGCCGGTGCAAAGCGGTGCTGACCGTATTCTGACGCTGATGAAACGCGCGCACACCGCGCTGGAATATAAAGCCATTATTCGCAAACTGATTGCAGCACGGCCCAATATTCAGATCAGCTCAGACTTTATTATCGGCTTCCCTGGCGAAACCCAGGCTGACTTTGAACAGACCATGAAGCTGATTGGCGATGTAAACTTTGATGTCAGCTTCAGCTTTATCTACTCTGCCCGTCCGGGAACGCCAGCGGCCGACCTGCCAGATGATGTGTCAGAGGAAGAGAAAAAGCAGCGCCTGTATATTCTGCAGGATCGCATTAACCAGCAGGCGATGGCGTGGAGCCGTCGTATGCTGGGTACGGTTCAGCGCATTCTGGTGGAAGGCACCTCCCGTAAAAACGTGATGGAGCTGTCAGGCCGCACGGAGAATAACCGCGTGGTGAACTTTGAAGGCACCCCGGAGATGATCGGTAAATTCGTCGATGTTGAAATCGTTGATGTGTATACCAACTCGCTGCGCGGCAAATTAGTACGCACCGAAGATCAGCTGGGTCTGCGGGTGGTTGAAAGCCCGGCCTCAGTGATTGCGCGTACGCGTAAAGAAAACGAGCTGGGTGTGGGTACCTTCCAGCCTTGATTCCCCGACGATACTGCGGCGAGCGTTCCGGCTCGCCGCGCAATTTCACCCCGTTGCTCTTGCTTTCTGAAAGCAGCGCCCAAATATCTGCTCTCTCGCTTGCGACATTTTGCACGGACATAAATAATTCATGTCATGGCGCTGACCTGAAAAGTCAGTTATCAGGCATTGCCGGTCAGCAAGCTATTGTTCCCTTATCCCTGTAACTGGCCCTGAGCGACCCAAAGGATTAGTTTGAATATCGAAACTCGCGAAATAGTGTTAGAACCCGCCGATAATCGCCGGTTACTCAGCCTGTGCGGGCCGTTTGACGATAACATTAAGCAACTGGAACGTCGGTTGGGCATTGAGATCAATCGTCGCGACAACGCCTTTAAGCTGGTTGGTCGCGCACTGGTGGTGAATGCCGCTGCGGACATCCTGCGCGATTTGTATGTTGAAACGGCACCAGTGCGCGGTAACAGTACCGACATCGATCCCGAACAGATTCATCTGGCGATCAAAGAGAGCCGCGTACTGGAACAGAGCGCCGACAGCGTGCCGGAATTCGGCAAAGCGGTAAATATCAAGACCAAGCGTGGCGTGATCAAACCGCGCACACCTAACCAGGCACAGTACATCGCCAATATTCTTGATAACGACATTACCTTCGGTATTGGTCCGGCCGGTACCGGTAAAACCTATCTGGCGGTGGCCGCCGCGGTTGATGCGCTGGAGCGCCAGGAGATCCGTCGTATTCTGCTGACGCGTCCGGCGGTGGAAGCCGGTGAGAAACTGGGCTTCCTGCCAGGCGATCTCAGCCAGAAAGTCGACCCGTACCTGCGTCCGCTGTATGACGCCCTGTTCGAGATGCTGGGCTTTGAGCGCGTAGAGAAGCTGATGGAGCGCAACGTGATTGAAGTTGCGCCGCTGGCTTATATGCGCGGTCGTACCCTTAACGATGCCTTTATCATTCTTGATGAGAGTCAGAACACCACCATCGAGCAGATGAAGATGTTCCTGACGCGTATCGGCTTCAACTCGAAAGCGGTGATCACCGGTGACGTGACGCAAATCGACCTGCCGCGCAACCTGAAATCCGGTCTGCGCCATGCGATTGAAGTATTATCCGATGTTGAAGAGATCAGCTTTAACTTCTTCCACAGCGAAGATGTGGTACGCCATCCGGTGGTTGCCCGTATCGTGGTCGCCTATGAGGCATGGGAAGAAGCCGATCAGAAACGCCGCGATGCACAGGCTGAAGAGCGTAAGCGCGAAGCCCTTGCCGCACAAGCTGCCCAGGAGCAGAAATGAGTGAAGTGATTCTCGACCTGCAAATCGCCAGCGAGTCTGCCGAAGGTTTACCGCAGGAAGCTGATTTTCAGCACTGGCTGGACGCGGTTTTACCCCAGTTTCAGCCAGAGAGTGAAGTGACCATCCGCATCGTTGATGAAGCGGAAAGCCACGAGCTGAATATGACCTATCGCGGTAAAGATAAACCGACTAACGTGCTGTCATTTCCGTTCGAGGCACCGCCCGGTATTGAGCTGCCGCTACTTGGCGACCTGATTATTTGTCGTCAGGTGGTGGAGCAGGAAGCCGCTGAGCAGCAGAAAGCGCTGCTGGCCCACTGGGCACATATGGTGATTCATGGCAGTCTGCATTTACTTGGCTATGATCACATCGAAGATGACGAAGCCGAAGAGATGGAATCGCTGGAAACCGAGATAATGCTTGCTCTTGGTTACCCCGATCCGTACATTTCGGAGAAAGAAGAGCCGTAATGGCAACCGGCAGCCGATTTCTGCTGCCGGCTTCTGCAGAATTACACAGCTGTCAGCAGTGCGCTGGCAGACCGATCCCCAAAAGAGAGACCTTAACAAAAACGCCATGAGCGACGACCATTCACAAAACAGCGACAGTCCCAGTAGTAAAAAGGGATTCTTTACCCTTATCCTCAATCAGCTTTTTCACGGCGAGCCCAAAAACCGTGATGACTTGCTGGAACTGATTCGCGACTCTGAACAGAACGAGCTGATCGATCCCGATACCCGTGACATGCTGGAAGGTGTGATGGATATTGCGGAACAGCGCGTTCGCGACATTATGATCCCCCGTTCGCAGATGGTGACGTTAAAACGTAACCAGACGCTCGACGAATGTCTTGCCGTAATTATCGACTCCGCGCACTCGCGTTTTCCGGTAATCAGCGAAGATAAAGATCATATTGAAGGGATTCTGATGGCCAAAGATCTGCTGCCGTTTATGAGCAGTGCCTCTGAGCCATTCAGCATGGAAAAAGTATTACGCCCGGCGGTGGTGGTACCGGAAAGTAAGCGTGTTGACCGCATGCTGAAAGAGTTCCGTTCCCAGCGCTACCATATGGCAATTGTGATTGACGAATTTGGCGGTGTTTCTGGTCTGGTCACTATCGAAGATATCCTCGAGCTGATCGTCGGTGAAATTGAAGATGAATATGACGATGAAGAAGATCGCGATATCCGTCAGCTTAGCCGCCACACCTACACCATTCGCGCGCTGACGCCGATTGAAGACTTCAATGAAGTGTTTGAAACCAACTTCAGCGATGAAGAGGTCGACACCATTGGCGGTCTGGTGATGCAAGGGTTTGGTCATCTGCCGGCACGCGGTGAAAGCATCGACATTGATGGCTACCAGTTCAAAGTTGCTATGGCCGACAGTCGACGCATCATTCAGGTCCACGTTAAAATTCCGGAAAATTCGCCGCAACCCCAACTGGAAGAATAATTGATCTATGGCTATCGCCTCACTTTACCAGCGTCAGCGGGTTCGCCTGCTACTGGCGCTGATTACAGGTGCCTGTGGCACGCTGGCATTTTCGCCCTATGATTTCTGGCCCGCCGCACTGGTTTCACTGGTCGGTTTACTGGCTTTAACACTGAACCGCACCACGCCTCAGGCCACTGCCATTGGCTTTATCTGGGGAATGGGACTGTTTGGTAGTGGTATCAATTGGGTCTACGTCAGCATTGCCACATTTGGCGGTATGCCAGGGCCGGTAAACGTATTGCTGGTGGTGCTGTTGGCGGCGTATCTGTCGCTGTTCACCCTGCTGTTTGCCGCATTACTTAACCGCCTGTTTCCGCGCACCTCGCTGGTGCGTCTGGTGCTGGCGGCACCGGTACTGTGGCAAATCACCGAGTTTTTACGCGGCTGGATACTGACCGGCTTCCCGTGGCTGCAATTTGGCTACAGCCAGATTAACGGCCCGTTGAAAGGCCTGGCACCGATGTTCGGCGTCGAGTCGATTACCTTTGTGCTGATGATGATTGCCGGCCTGCTGGCGTATGCGGTTACGCAGCGCCATCTGCTGGCCGCTGTCGGCGCGATTGCCCTGCTGTTACTGCCATGGCCGCTGCGTCAGCTTAGCTGGTATCAGCCGTTACCTGAACGCGCAGTGAATGTAGCACTGGTGCAGGGCAATATTGCCCAGTCGATGAAGTGGGATCCCAACGAACTGCTGAAAACACTGCGCGTTTACAGTCAGGCTTCACGTCCGTTTTTCGGCAAGTCACCGATTATTATCTGGCCTGAATCGGCTATTCCTGATCTTGAAGTCAATCAGCAGCCATTTATTAAGTCGCTGGATGCTGAACTGCGCGCGTCCGGCAGTAGTCTGATTACCGGTATCGTTGATTCACGCCTTGAGGGTAACCGCTACCATGATTACAACTCAATTATCGTGCTGGGCGGTAAGCAGCCTTACAATTACAACAGCGGCAATCGCTATCAGAAAAACCATCTGGTGCCGTTTGGCGAGTTTGTCCCGCTGGAAAGCGTGCTGCGCCCGCTGGCGCCGTTCTTCGACCTGCCAATGTCCTCGTTCAGCCGTGGCGATTACGTGCAGCCACAACTGGATGTGGCAGGCTATAACCTGACGGCGGCCATCTGCTATGAGATTGTGCTGGGCCAGCAGGTGCGGGATAACTTCCGCCCGGATACCCATTTCTTGCTGACGATTTCCAATGACGCCTGGTTCGGTCATTCGATTGGTCCGTGGCAGCACTTCCAGATGGCGCGCATGCGTGCGCTGGAACTGGGGCGTCCGCTGCTGCGCGGCACCAACAATGGTGTCACTGCGGTGATTACCGCTGACGGTGAAGTGCAGAAAATTATCCCGCAGTTTACCCGCGAGGTGCTGGACGCACAGGTCACGCCAACCACCGGCCTGACCCCATACGCACGTTTCGGCAACTGGCCGGTGTGGCTTATCACTCTGCTGTTTGGCGTTGCTGCGGCAATATTCGGATTGCGTAAGCCGCGCTGATTTCTCTTCCGATGAGGCACGGTATTGACGCCGCCCTGACGATATTCTGTGCTCAGGGCGGCTCTTCCGCCGCCCCCCCTTCAGTCACGGTCTGTAGCTGTTAGTTTGCCCCTTGCGAAGACCACAGGGCCGGGTTGACGGCTTATTAGCCCAACGCTAGTATGACTCACATCTACTTTTTCATTCAGGAACTGACATGCTAACCCTGTTCGCTTCGGATCAACTCGTTACCCGAGTTTGCTCTGACATTCGCTTGCGATGAAGCATTGTTCAGAGCCTGATCGGGAGGGTTAACCTCCATCCATTTATCGCCAGGTTACTTTATCCGCGTTCAGATAAGCGGTGATGCAAGGTATGTGGCGAGGAATTCAGGGCCATGGATGATTTTTCATCCATGGCCCTTTTCGTATGAATTGCCTTATGGCAACGACTCATAACGAGCAGGGCATTCCCTGCTCGTTTTTTTTTGCCTCATTCAGAGGCCCCCGGACATTTAAGAGGTTTACCATGTCTCAAAATATTTACGACAATCAGGCGTTCTTCGATGGTTACGCACAACTCCCCCGCTCGCAGTTAGGCCTGGAAGGCGCCCCCGAATGGGCGGCGATTCAGGTCATGCTGCCGGACCTGACCGGTAAAAAGGTTATTGATCTCGGTTGCGGCTACGGCTGGTTTTGCCGCGCTGCACGGGCTGCTGGCGCCGCCGAAGTGACCGGTATCGATTTATCTGAGAAAATGCTGGCGCGAGCACGCGAGCTGACTCACGATTCCGGCATCACCTACCAGGCTGGCAATCTCGGGAATCTCACCTTGCCCAGCCAGGCGTACGATCTGGTATACAGCTCACTGACCTTGCATTATCTGCCCGATCTCGCCCCGCTGCTGGCCACCATTTTTCAAGCGCTGCAACCCGGTGGATGGCTGGTTTTCACCACCGAACATCCCATCTACACCTGTCCAGTTCGCCAGGGCTGGCTGACTGATGAAGATGGCCAGCGGTCCTGGGCGGTCAATAATTATCAATATGAAGGCCAGCGCATTAGCAACTGGCTGGCAGACGGAGTAATAAAATACCATCGCACCCTTGGCACCACCTTAAATGCGCTGATGGCTGCCGGTTTTACTCTTCGCTGTGTGAATGAGTGGGGGCCAGATGCGCAGCAGATTGCCTCGTTCCCGGCGCTGGCTGAAGAGGCAGAGCGGCCGATGATGGTACTGATCTCCGCGCAACGATAACCATCCCTTCTGCCACCTAAATTAACTGAGGTGGCAGAGTTTTATGTTATCGATTTGGCACACAATCCTTCTCTCTCCCTGCTTAACGCATTTGGCATGATGCTTGCTACCTCTTTCAGTGTATCTGCTGCTGAGAGTGCCCTGTAACGCAATGAAAAATTGATTTGCACTGTTGAGGCTCACAACTTGCCCCAAGGCGGAGCACAGCCAAAAAAATTGCCTTGTATTGGTGCGGGCGAGTTCGCAAAAAAGAAACTTTTTTGTTTCATGGCGTTAACATTCCGCTATTTTAATAGCTATCAGAGCAGTAAGTGAACGGCTATCAGAAGCAACGCAGCTGGAATTACACACAACATCATAATCGGCGCAGTTTTATTTTTGTGTCAAAACGACAAAGGAGTTGGAACATGAAATTACGGAAACTGGGGCTTAGCCTTGCATTGGCTGGATTAGCCTCCGGTATCGCTCATGCAGAAGATGCAAAGCCGCAAACAGCAGACCAGGCTGCGGTTGCACAGCAGCAAATGACCACTCTCGATAAAATCAGTAAAAATGGCGTTATCGTGGTCGGCCATCGCGAATCGTCTGTTCCTTTTTCCTATTACGACAACCAGCAAAAAGTCGTCGGTTATTCGCAGGACTATTCCAACGCCATTGTTGAGGCGGTGAAGAAAAAGCTGAACAAACCTGATCTGCAAGTGAAGTATTTGCCCATCACTTCGCAGAACCGTATTCCACTGCTGCAAAACGGCACTTTCGACTTTGAATGTGGTTCCACCACCAACAACCTTGAGCGTCAGAAACAGGCTGCCTTCTCTGACACCATTTTTGTGGTCGGTACGCGCCTGCTGGTGAAAAAAGGCGGCGCGATTAAGGACTTCGGCGATCTTAAAGGCAAAACCGTGGTTGTCACCTCCGGCACCACTTCCGAAATTCTGCTGAATAAGCTGAATGACGAGAAGAAAATGGAGATGCGCATTATCAGTGCCAAAGACCATGGCGACTCATTCCGCACGCTGGAAACCGGTCGCGCGGTGGCCTTTATGATGGACGATGCACTGCTGGCCGGTGAGCGCGCGAAAGCGAAAAAACAGGCTAACTGGGACATCGTCGGCACGCCGCAGTCCAAGGAAGCGTATGGCTGTATGCTGCGTAAAAACGATGCTGAGTTTAAAAAGCTGATGGATGACACCATTGCCCAGGCGCAAACGTCCGGTGAAGCGGCGAAATGGTTTGATAAATGGTTTAACAACCCGATCCCACCGAAAAACATGAACCTGGATTTCGCGCTGTCGGATGATATGAAAGCGCTGTTTAAAGAGCCGAATGATAAAGCACTGAACTAATAATGAAAAAAAGGGCAGCCTGCCTGCCCTCTCGATTGTTGATAACCGGCCCGGACAGACACCATGTTGACTGGTCGTTCCCCAGACAACATTACCGGGGGCCTCTCACCAATCTTCAGGGTAGCTTCGCTACCCTTTTTTACCGGAGTTATTTATGTCAATCGATTGGAACTGGGGTATTTTTTTAGAACAGGCCCCGTTCGGTAATACCACCTATCTTGGCTGGCTGTGGTCAGGCTTTCAGGTCACCATTGCGGTGTCGGTCTGCGCCTGGGTTATTGCCTTCTTTATTGGCTCGCTGTTTGGCATCCTGCGCACCGTGCCCAACCGCCTGCTCTCCTCAATCGGCACCTGTTACGTTGAGTTATTCCGTAATATTCCGCTGATCGTGCAGTTCTTTTTCTGGTATCTGGTCGCGCCGGAGCTGGTCGGTGAAGATCTCGGCATGTGGTTTAAAGCTGAGCTGGACCCGAATATTCAGTTCTTTATCTCCTCAATGATCTGTCTTGGCCTGTTTACTGCCGCCCGCGTTTGCGAGCAGGTCCGTGCGGCCATTCAGTCACTGCCGAGCGGTCAGAAAAATGCCGGACTGGCGATGGGGCTGACGCTGCCACAAACCTACCGCTATGTGCTGCTGCCCAATGCTTACCGGGTGATTGTGCCGCCGATGACCTCGGAAATGCTCAACCTTGTGAAGAATTCTGCCATTGCATCAACCATCGGACTGGTGGATATGGCCGCCCAGGCCGGCAAGCTGCTGGACTATTCCGCTCACGCTTACGAATCCTTCACCGCCATCACTCTGGCGTATGTGGCGATCAACCTGGTGATTATGCTGATGATGAGCCTGGTCGAACGTAAGGTTCGCGTGCCGGGTAATATGGGGAGTAAATGATGTACGAGTTTGACTGGAGTTCGATTATTCCCAGCCTGCCGTATCTGCTGAACGGACTGGTGATCACCCTGAAAATTACCGTTACGGCAGTGATTTTCGGCATCATCTGGGGCACCTTGCTGGCGGTGATGCGCCTCTCCACTTTTAAACCCATCAGCTGGTTCGCCAAACTGTACGTTAACCTGTTCCGTTCGGTCCCGCTGGTGATGGTGCTGCTGTGGTTTTACCTGGTGGTGCCCAGCTTTCTGCAACAGGTACTGGGATTATCGCCGAAAACCGATATCCGTCTGATCTCGGCGATGGTGGCCTTCTCACTGTTTGAAGCGGCCTACTATTCTGAAATTATCCGTGCAGGCATTCTTAGTGTGTCACGCGGACAAGGCAACGCGGCGCTGGCACTGGGTATGACGCAGTGGCAGTCGATGAAACTGATCGTTCTGCCGCAGGCATTCCGCGCCATGGTACCGCTGCTGCTGACGCAGGGCATCGTCCTGTTCCAGGACACCTCGCTGGTGTATGTGCTTAGCCTTGCCGACTTCTTCCGTACCGCCTCAACCATTGGTGAACGCGATGGCACCCAGGTCGAGATGATTCTGTTTGCCGGTCTGGTCTATTTTGTTATCAGTCTTTCCGCTTCGATGCTGGTCAGCTATTTAAAGAAAAGGACAGTTTAAATGATTACCCTGAAAAATATTTCCAAGTGGTATGGTCACTTTCAGGTGCTGACCGACTGCTCAACCGAAGTGAAAAAAGGTGAAGTGGTGGTGGTTTGCGGCCCTTCTGGCTCAGGGAAATCGACGCTGATTAAAACCGTTAACGGACTTGAGCCGATTCAGCAAGGTACCATTGAAGTCAACGGCATTACCGTTACCGATAAAAAAACCAATCTGGCCCAGCTGCGCTCCAAAGTCGGCATGGTGTTCCAGCATTTCGAGCTGTTTCCACATCTCAGCATTGTGGAAAATCTGACGCTGGCGCAGGTCAAAGTATTAAAGCGCAACAAAGAAGAGGCGCGGCAGAAAGGGCTGAAATTACTGGAGCGTGTGGGCCTCGCGGCACATGCCAATAAGCATCCGGGGCAACTTTCCGGTGGTCAGCAACAGCGCGTGGCGATTGCCCGTGCGCTGTGCATGGACCCGGTGGCGATGCTGTTTGACGAACCGACCTCAGCACTCGACCCGGAAATGATCAATGAAGTGCTGGACGTGATGGTTGAGCTGGCCAATGAAGGCATGACCATGATGGTGGTAACGCACGAAATGGGCTTTGCGCGCAAAGTGGCTAACCGGGTGATCTTTATGGATGAAGGGAAAATTGTTGAGGACCGTCCGAAAGACGAATTCTTTAATAATCCGCAATCCGAACGCGCCAAAGACTTCCTGGCGAAAATCCTGCATTAATCATGATGGGCGAGGTTCGCCTCGCCCTGCTGCCACAGCCGATCACGGCGCAAAAGGCTGACGCTGAAACTGATCGTGACCACACTCCGTGCAGCGCGTTAAGGTTTCCGGCGTATAAATCGCCCGGGTGAAATGGCACTTTTCACACACCAGATTGCCTAATCCCACCACTTCACCACTCTGGTACACCCCATGGTGGTTCAGATCCTGAAATACCTCGCGCCACTCCAGCTGGCTTTTATCGGTAATATCGGCCAGTTCTTTCCAGACGCTCTGGCGAATCACGCGCATAAACACACTGTCGTTAAGATCTTCCTCATTCTCACTGTAGCTACGGGCAAACTCTTCCAGATCGCGCCGCACCGCGCGCAATACTCCTTCGACTTCGCTACGGCTCAATTCGCCGGTAGCCAGTAACCGCTGGCGCGCATTGTCTACCAGCGCATCAATATCACGATCGCCCTGGTTCAGCCGGTCAGTTAACGATGCGACTAATTCGCGATAATACTGAGCAACCTTGTTCATGTTCTCTCCTGTAAAATCCTGAAAGATAACCCCCTTTAACTATAGCCTCTGCCAGGCGTTTGCCCTGTCGGCAACGTCACAACAGTGAAAATCTGCAAGCAAGATTCCGGCTTGAGGATAAATCCGCCTCGTCTGGACGCTAACTATTGTTGCTGCGAAGGCTTATCAGCTATGCTATGCGGATCTGATGTCTACTAATCTAAATAGTAAATTAGTTAATAATTGAGCTATTCATAAGGACCACTGGCAGCCATGCAAGAGCAATACCGCCCGGAAGAGATAGAATCCCACGTCCAGCTTCACTGGCACGAGAAGCAAACTTTTAAAGTGACTGAAGAGGAAGGCAAAGAGAAGTATTACTGCCTCTCCATGCTGCCCTATCCTTCTGGCCGCCTACATATGGGCCACGTTCGTAACTACACCATCGGCGATGTGATCGCCCGTTACCAGCGTATGCTGGGCAAAAACGTGTTACAGCCGATTGGCTGGGACGCCTTTGGTCTGCCAGCAGAAGGCGCAGCGGTTAAGAACAATACTGCTCCGGCGCCGTGGACCTACGACAATATCGACTATATGAAGAACCAGCTGAAACTGCTGGGCTTTGGCTATGACTGGAGCCGTGAACTGGCGACCTGTCAGCCGGAGTACTATCGCTGGGAACAGTGGTTCTTCACCAAACTGTATGAGAAAGGCCTGGTTTACAAAAAGACCTCGGCAGTCAACTGGTGCCCGCATGACCAGACCGTGCTGGCGAACGAACAGGTTATCGACGGCTGCTGCTGGCGCTGTGATACCAAAGTTGAGCGTAAAGAGATCCCACAGTGGTTTGTGAAAATCACTGATTATGCGGATGAACTGCTGAACGACCTCGACAAGCTGGAAGACTGGCCTGAGCAGGTTAAAACCATGCAGCGCAACTGGATCGGTCGCTCTGAAGGGGTGGAAATCACCTTTGATGTTGTCGACAGCAGCGAAAAACTGACGGTCTACACCACCCGTCCGGACACCTTTATGGGTGCCACTTACCTGGCGGTTGCCGCCGGACATCCGCTGGCAGCACAGGCGGCGGCGAACAATCCGGCGCTGGCAGACTTTATTGCTGAATGCCGTAACACCAAAGTCGCGGAAGCCGAAATGGCGACCATGGAGAAGAAAGGCATGGCCACCGGCCTGTTTGCTCTCCACCCACTGACCGGCGAACAAGTCCCGGTATGGGCCGCGAACTTCGTATTGATGGAATACGGCACCGGCGCAGTGATGGCAGTTCCGGCACATGACCAGCGCGACTGGGAATTTGCCAGCAAATATGCCCTGAACATCAAGCCGGTGATCCTTAACCTGGATGGCAGCGAGCCAGATGTCAGCGCTGCGGCGATGACCGATAAAGGCACCCTGTTTAACTCAGGTGAATTTAGCGGCCTGTCTTATGAAGAAGGCTTCAACGCTATTGCCAATAAACTGGCAGAAAAAGGCGTTGGCGAGCGCAAAGTAAACTACCGCCTGCGCGACTGGGGTGTTTCCCGTCAGCGCTACTGGGGTGCGCCAATTCCAATGGTGACGCTGGAAGACGGTACCGTGATGCCAACGCCAGAAGATCAGCTGCCGGTGATCCTGCCGGAAGATGTGGTGATGGACGGTATTACCAGCCCGATTAAAGCCGACCCTGAGTGGGCAAAAACCACTGTTAACGGCCAGCCGGCGCTGCGTGAAACCGACACCTTTGACACCTTTATGGAGTCTTCCTGGTACTACGCGCGCTATACCTGCCCGGACTACGACAAAGGGATGCTGGACCCGGCTGCGGCCAACTACTGGCTGCCGGTCGATCAGTATGTCGGCGGTATCGAACACGCCATTATGCACTTGTTGTATTTCCGCTTCTATCACAAGCTGCTGCGTGATGCCGGTCTGGTCAGCTCTGACGAGCCAGCAAAACGTCTGCTGTGTCAGGGCATGGTGCTGGCCGATGCGTTCTATTTCCTCGGGGCGAGCGGCGAGCGTAACTGGGTCTCTCCGGTTGACGTTACCGTCGAGCGTGACGAGAAAGGCCGCATCGTGAAAGCTTCCGACGCCGAAGGCCATGAGCTGGTCTACGCTGGCATGAGCAAAATGTCGAAGTCGAAAAACAACGGCATCGACCCGCAGGTGATGGTTGAACGTTACGGCGCTGATACCGTGCGTCTGTTTATGATGTTTGCTTCACCGGCAGAAATGACGCTGGAATGGCAGGAATCCGGTGTGGAAGGGGCGAACCGCTTCCTGAAACGCGTCTGGAAACTGGTGTTCGATCACACCGAAAAAGGTGCGGTCAGCTCGCTGGATATCGCGGCGCTGAATGACGATCAGAAAGCCCTGCGTCGCGATCTGCATAAAACCATCGCCAAAGTTTCCGATGATATTGGCCGTCGTCAGACCTTCAATACCGCGATTGCGGCTATTATGGAACTGATGAACAAACTGGGTCGTGCGCCGCAGGAGAGCGAGCAGGATCGTGCGCTGATGAACGAAGCGCTGCTGGCAGTGGTTCGCATGCTGTATCCGTTTACCCCGCACGCCAGCTTCACTCTGTGGCAAGCGCTGGGTGGCAACGAGGATGTGGATAACGCACCGTGGCCACAGGCTGACGAAGCGGCAATGGTTGAAGACTCGCTGCTGGTGGTCGTTCAGGTCAACGGCAAGGTACGTGGCAAAATTACCGTTCCGGCTGATGCCACTCAGGAACAGGTACAGGCACGTGCTGCGCAGGAGCATCTGGTAGCGAAATATCTGGACGGCGTGACCATTCGTAAAGTGATTTACGTCCCCGGCAAACTGCTTAACCTGGTCGTAGGTTAAGTTCAGGAGGAACTGTGCGACATCCGATTTTGACTCTGTTTTTAGGCCTTGCGGTGCTGGTCACCGCCGGTTGCGGTTTTCATCTGCGTGGCACCACTCAGGTGCCATCAGAAATGAAAACCCTGATCCTCGACAGCAGCGATCCGTATGGCCCGCTGGCGCGTTCGGTGCGTGAGCAGTTGCGCCTGAATAATGTGTCGATCGTCGATAATCCAGGACTTCGTGATGATATTCCATCGCTGCGCATTACGGGTTCTACTGAAGGCCGCGATACCGCCTCTATTTTCCAGGACGGCAGAACGGCGGAGTACTCGATGATGATGACTGTCAATGCTCAGGTGCTGTTGCCGAATAAGGGAATCTATCCAATTAGCGCGACGGTTTATCGATCCTTCTTCGATAATCCACTGGCAGCGCTGGCGAAAGACTCCGAACAGGAGATCATTCGTCAGGAGATGCGCGAGCAAGCCGCACAACAGCTGGTACGTAAGCTGCTGACGGTACACGCTGCGCAGGAGAGCCTTGATGACGCTGCGGCTAACAACGCGGCGGCCGCGGGAAGCACAGTTAATCCTCAGACCGACAGCGCACCGATGTCAGGTGCAGCCGGTCGCCAATGATCAGGATCTATCCTGAGCAACTCAGCGCGCAGCTTCGGGATGGGCTGCGCGCCTGTTATCTGCTCTGCGGCAATGAGCCGCTGTTACTTCAAGAAAGTCAGGACGCCATCCGTGCTGCGGCTCAGCAGCACGAATTCAGTGAACACTTCAGCGTCACCCTCGATGCCAGCACCGACTGGGATGCCATTTTCAGTACCTGCCAGGAACTTAGCCTGTTTGCCAGCCGGCAAACCCTGCTGCTGATTCTGCCGGATAATGGTCCGAATGCCGCTATCGGCGAACAGCTGGTTAAACTGTCGACCCTGCTGCACAGCGATATTATGCTGATTTTGCGCAGCCCCAGGCTGACCAAAGCGCAGGAAAACAGTGCCTGGTATAGAGCCTTAAGCACCAACGGCGTGGTGGTTCCCTGCCTGACGCCCGAGCAGGCGCAGCTGCCACGCTGGGTCGCCACCCGCGCCAAAGCGATGAAGCTGACGCTTGATGATGCCGCTAACCAGCTGCTCTGCTACTGCTATGAGGGCAATTTACTGGCGCTGTCACAGGCGCTGGAACGCCTTTCATTGCTATGGCCGGACGGTAAACTGACGCTGCCACGGGTTGAACAGGCGGTCAGTGATGCCGCGCACTTTACCCCTTTTCACTGGGTCGATGCGCTTCTGGCCGGTAAAAGCAAACGCGCGTTACATATCCTGCGCCAGATGAAAGCGGAAGACAGCGAGCCGGTGATTATGATCCGCACGCTGCAACGCGATTTGATGACCTTGTTGCAACTGCAACGGCAGATGACCAGTACCGCGCTGCGCACGCTGTTTGATCAGCATCGCGTCTGGCAGAACCGTCGCCCGTTGTTCAGCGATGCTTTGCAACGTATTAATGCACGACAGTTATTGCAGGCGATTCGCCTGTTAACCCGCATTGAAATGACGCTGAAGCAGGATTACGGTCAGTCGTTATGGTCAGAGCTGGAAACGCTGTCGCTGCTACTGTGTAATAAATCGTTTCCTGAGAGCTTTTGTGATGTCTGAACACCTCTCGCTGCATGCGCTGTTTGGCGGCACCTTTGATCCGATTCATTTCGGTCACTTACATCCGGTCGCAGCGCTGGCGCATCAGGTGGGTTTGCAGCAGGTGACGCTGTTACCCAATAACGTACCGCCGCACCGGCCTCAGCCCGAAGCCTCAGCGGCTCAGCGGGTGGAGATGGTGAAACTGGCGATTGCTGACCAGCCGCTGTTCCGCCTCGACCAACGCGAATTGCAACGCGCCACCCCGTCCTGGACAGTCGAAACGCTGGCAGAACTGCGTCAGGAGCGCGGCGAACAGCAACCGCTGGCGTTTATTATTGGTCAGGATTCGCTGCTGACTCTCCATAAATGGCATCGCTGGCAGGATCTGCTGTCGCTGTGTCATTTGCTGGTGTGCAAACGTCCCGGCTATCCGGCAACCATGGAGAGCGCCGAGCTGCAACAGTGGCTCGACAGTCACCTGACGACCGATGCCCGCGCATTGCACCAACAACCTGCAGGCTGGATTTTTATGGCAGATACGCCACTGGTGTCGATCTCCGCGACAGAAATTCGTCAGCGACGCCATGATGGCGAATCCTGTGACGATCTGTTACCTGCCGCAGTCAGCGCGTATATCGATCGTGAAGGGTTATACTCTCACTGCCAGGGTCGTGATATACTTCGCCGCTAATTTTTTGGGCTGCTGCCCATGGATAAATCCTGTTACGGTTATCAACGACTGTTCAACGCTCGTTATGAGATAACCGTCCAGACACAACTACCCGAGGGGGAACCTTTTGCAAGGTAAAGCACTCCAAGACTTCGTTATTGATAAGATTGATGATCTCAAAGGTCAGGATATCGTTTCCCTGAATGTTCAGGGCAAGTCCAGTATTACCGACTGCATGATTATTTGCACCGGCACTTCCACCCGTCATGTCGCCGCCATTGCTGACCACGTGGCGATGGCATCACGCGCTGCGGGCCTGATTCCAATGGCGATCGAAGGTCAGAGCATCGCCGACTGGGTGGTGGTTGATCTCGGTGAAGTGATTGTGCACGTGATGCAGGAAGAGAGCCGTCAACTGTACGAGCTGGAAAAACTCTGGGGTTAATGCGTGAAGTTGCAGCTTGTTGCCACAGGCACCAAAATGCCCGATTGGGTACAAACCGGCTTTATGGAATACCTGCGCCGTTTTCCCAAAGATATGCCGCTGGAGCTGACTGAAGTTCCGGCAGGCAAACGAGGCAAAAATGCCGACATCAAACGCATCCTTGATAAAGAGGGTGAGTCGATGCTGGCTGCCGTCGGCAAAGGTAATCGCATCGTTACGCTGGATATCCCGGGCCAAAAGTGGGAAACCCCACAGCTGGCTAATCAGCTTGAACGCTGGAAGCAAGACGGACGAGATGTCAGCCTGTTAATCGGCGGCCCCGAAGGGCTTTCACCGGCCTGTAAAGCCGCTGCCGAGCAGAGCTGGTCTCTCTCAGCACTGACCCTGCCCCATCCGCTGGTACGTATTTTAGTTGCTGAGAGTCTTTATCGCGCATGGAGTATTACTGCGAATCATCCTTATCATCGTGAATAACCGATATACCCGTCATAGCAGTGCGTGTGGGCTATGTGGGCGGCGATAACGCCGCCCCGGCATACCGGCAACGCCAATTATTTAGGGTATGCATTAACCGGATAGAATAAGCAGCGGATGAAATTACAACGCAACTCTTTTCGTGACTACTCCGCCGAACAATCGCTGTTTGTGCGGCGTGCGATACTCGCCTTTTTAGGCATTCTGATCCTCTCCAGCGTGCTGGTGGTCAATCTGTACCATCTGCAAATTCTGCGTTTCGACGATTACAGTACCCGCTCCAATCAGAACCGAATCAAACTGGTGCCGGTTGCTCCCAGCCGCGGCATTATTTACGACCGTAACGGCATTCCACTGGCACTTAATCGCACCATTTATCAGGTTGAACTGGTTCCCGAAAAGGTGGATAACCTGAAGCAGACGCTCGAAGAGTTACGTCCGGTGGTCGATCTGACCGATGCGGATATCGAGGCGTTTGAAAAAGAGCGCAAACGCTCGCGGCGTTTTACCTCTATCGCGGTGAAAACCGGGCTGAATGACGTGCAAGTGGCACGTTTCGCCGTTAACCAGTACCGTTTCCCCGGCGTTGAAGTCAAAGGCTATCAGCGTCGTTACTACCCGTATGGTGCCGCACTGACCCACGTGATTGGCTACGTTTCTAAAATCAACGACCGCGACGTGGAACGCCTTGATAAAGCCGGTAAGTGGCCGAACTATGCCGCCACGCATGACATTGGCAAGCAAGGGGTCGAGCGCTATTACGAAGATGTGCTGCATGGCAAAACCGGCTATGAAGAGGTGGAAGTCAATAACCGGGGTCGGGTGATTCGTCAGTTGCATGAACAGTCACCGCAGGCCGGGCGTGATATTACCCTGACCATCGACCTGAAACTGCAACAGTATATTGAGACCCTGCTGGCTGGCAGCCGTGCGGCGGTGGTGGTCAGCGACCCGCGTACCGGTGAACTGCTGGCGCTGGTGTCGATGCCAAGTTATGACCCGAACCTGTTTGTCGATGGCATCTCCAGCACCGACTACAATCGTCTGCTGCACGATGAAAACCGTCCGTTAATCAATCGTGCCACTCAGGGAACTTACCCACCGGCTTCAACGGTTAAGCCTTACGTGGCGGTCTCGGCACTCAGTGCCGGGGTTATTAACAAAAATACCAGCCTGTTTGATCCCGGCTGGTGGCAACTGCCTGGCTCGGAGAAACGCTACCGCGACTGGAAGCGCTGGGGTCATGGTCGTCTGAATGTCACCAAGTCGCTGGAAGAGTCGGCGGATACCTTCTTCTATCAGGTGGCTTACGATATGGGTATCGACCGCCTGTCAGAGTGGATGAGCAAGTTTGGCTATGGTCATCTGACTGGCATCGACCTGTCGGAAGAGTACGCGGGCATCATGCCAACGCGCGACTGGAAGCTGAAGCGCTTTAAAAAGCCGTGGTATCAGGGTGACACCATTCCGGTCGGTATCGGCCAGGGCTACTGGACGGCAACACCGCTGCAAATGAACAAGGCGATGATGACGCTGATCAACGACGGCATTGTCAAAGTGCCCCACCTGCTGCGCGCCACCCATATTAACAATGTGATGGTGCCGTATAAGCAAGCCGAAGAGCCGCCGATTGGAGATATTCATTCCGGCTACTGGGAAATTGCCAAAGATGGTATGTACGGCGTTGCCAACCGACCAAACGGTACCGCACATAAGAGCTTTGCTGATGCGCCGTATAAAATTGCGGCGAAATCCGGTACTGCTCAGGTGTATGGCCTGAAAGAGAATGAAACCTATAACGCTCATAAAATTGCCGAACGCCTGCGCGACCACAAACTGATGACCGCGTTTGCACCTTACGACAAGCCACGTGTTGCCGTCAGCATTATTCTGGAAAACGGTGGTGCCGGGCCGGCGGTAGGAACCATTATGCGCCAGATTCTCGACCACATTATGCTGGGCGACAACAATACAGATCTGCCTGATGCGCCACCGATGCCATCAGGTTATGAAGGTGAATAAAGCATGTCCATGAACGATAGCCCGCAAAAAAGGAGCATCTGGACCAAACTCCATATCGATCCGATCTTCCTGGTGATTATCTCGGGGTTACTGATTTACAGTGCCTTTGTGATGTGGAGCGCCAGCGGCCAGGATCCGGGCATGATGGAGCGCAAGGTCGGCCAGATTTTTATGGGGCTGGTGGTGATGATCGTGCTGGCGCAGGTGCCGCCACGCGTTTATGAAGGCTGGGCGCCCTATCTGTATATTGTCTGCGTGATACTACTGATCGCCGTCGATGCTTTCGGTCATATCAGTAAAGGCGCGCAGCGCTGGCTGGATCTCGGTTTCGTCCGCTTTCAGCCATCGGAAATCGCCAAGATTGCCGTGCCGTTAATGGTGGCGCGCTTTATTAACCGCGATGTCTGCCCGCCGACGCTGAAAAATACCGGTATCGCGCTGATTCTGATTTTTATGCCGACCTTACTGGTCGCCGCCCAGCCCGACCTCGGCACCTCGATTCTGGTTGCCGCTTCCGGTCTGTTTGTCCTGTTCCTGGCAGGCATGAGCTGGCGACTGATCGGCATTGCGGTACTGTTAGTCGCCGCCTTTATTCCGGTGCTGTGGTTCTTTTTGATGCATGACTACCAGCGCGACCGCGTGATGATGCTGCTCGACCCGGAGAGCGATCCGCTCGGTGCCGGCTATCATATTATTCAGTCGAAAATCGCTATCGGCTCCGGCGGTCTGCGCGGTAAAGGCTGGCTGCACGGCACCCAGTCACAGCTGGAATTCTTGCCCGAACGTCACACCGACTTTATCTTCGCGGTACTGGCGGAGGAGTTAGGCTTAGTCGGGGTACTGATTTTGCTGGCGCTCTATATATTGCTGATCATGCGCGGACTGATTATTGCCGCACGTGCGCAGACCACTTTTGGTCGGGTGATGGCAGGCGGTCTGATGCTTATTCTGTTTGTCTATGTTTTCGTTAACATTGGTATGGTTAGTGGTATCTTACCGGTAGTTGGCGTACCTTTGCCGCTGGTCAGTTATGGTGGCTCTGCGTTGATCGTACTTATGGCCGGATTTGGCATCGTGATGTCGATCCATACTCATCGAAAAATGTTATCAAAAAGCGTTTAAGAGGCTTCACATGCGTAAGGATTGGCTTTGGGTTGGCGCAGCATCACTGGTACTGGCAGCATGTACCACCCCGGATCAGCAGACACAAGCGCCTCAGCAACCGGCTTATAATGGCCCGGTGGTTGAGATTGGCGGTGTGGAACCCCGCTATGAGCCGATTAATCCCGGCACCAATCAGGATTATTCGGTTAACGGCAAAACCTACCGTATTGTGAAAGATCCTTCGAACTTCAGCGAAATCGGCCTGGCGGCCTGGTATGGCGATGAAGCCGACGGCAACCAGACGGCCATCGGTGAAACCTTTGACTCCAACGGGCTGACTGCCGCCCATCCAACCCTGCCGCTACCCAGCTATGTTCGCGTGACGAATATGGCGAATGGTCGCCAGATTGTGGTGCGCGTCAATGACCGCGGGCCGTACACGCCAGGACGGATTATTGATCTGTCGCGCGCGGCGGGCGATCGCCTGAATATCTCCAATAACACCAAAGTGCGCGTCGACTATATTCAGGTCGCGCCAGATGGCTCGCTTTCTGGCCCAGGCACGGTGGGCACCACCGTGGCGAAACAGAGCTATGCCCTGCCGCCACGGCCGGATATTGCCGGTGGCATGGCGGTTATGGGTGGCGCTGCCGCCAGCCAGTCACAGCCGGTGGCAAGCCAGGACGATGGCAGCCGCCAGCTGGATAATCAGAACCTCAACAGCGACGACAATCCAGGTGCACCGGTGCGTAGCAGTGGTTTCCTTGGCGCCGCCACACCACTGCGCTCCGGCGTACTGGAAGGCAGCGAGCCTGTGGCGGTTGCGGCTCCGGCGGCTGCCGTTGCCGCCCCTGCCGCTGCCTCTTCCGCCGCCGCAACCGGTGGTTATGTGGTACAGGTCGGTGCACTAAGTGACGGCACCCGTGCGCGCCAGTGGATGCAATCCCTTAGCCAGCAATTTGGCGTGCCGGGAAATGTCGCGGCTAACGGCAACGTTTACCGCGTACAGTTAGGGCCGTTCAGCAATCGTCAACAGGCGGCGGCGCTGCAGCAACGTCTGTCAAACGAAGCACAACAGCAATCTTTTATTACTGTCGCACCAGGCGGAATGTGATCTTTGCAGGTAGCCGAACCGCTTCTTGTTCACCGATGCCAGACGTGTAACGTCTGTTAACAAGTGAGGCGGAAAGTCGGATGCCTGCAAAATAAGCATTTGCTATAGTGAGTCACTTTTTTAACTTAACTCCACGGATGTTGTAGTCCCAAACATGAACACTCAGACACCTTCTCGTTTTCTAAAACGCCTGACAGTGGGTTCACTGATCGCGATCAGCATCACCACCTTCGCCCATGCCGAAGATGTTAATCTGAAAACCATGATTCCCGGCGTGCCGGATATCGATGCTGAAGCCTATGTCCTGATCGACTACAACTCAGGAAAAGTGCTGGCGGAAAAAAATGCCGATGCACGCCGCGACCCGGCAAGCCTGACCAAAATGATGACCAGTTATGTTATCGGTCAGGCGGTGAAAGCGGGAAAAATTCATCAGGATGATATGGTCACCGTGGGCCAGGACGCCTGGGCAACCGGTAACCCGGTGTTTAAAGGCTCCTCCCTGATGTTCCTGAAACCTGGCGACCGCGTGCCGGTTTCCCAGCTGACGCGCGGTATCGTGCTGCAATCCGGTAACGACGCCTGTGTCGCCATGGCCGATTATGTCGCCGGCAGCCAGGACGCGTTTGTTGGTCTGATGAACAACTACGTTAAAGCGCTGGGTCTGCAAAACACTCACTTCCAGACCGTTCACGGCCTGGATGCCGAAGGTCAGTACAGCTCACCGCGCGATATGGCGCTGATCGGCCAGGCGCTGATCCGTGATGTGCCGGAAGAGTACGCGGTTTATAAAGAGAAAGAGTTTACCTTTAACAATATCCGCCAGATGAACCGTAACGGACTGCTATGGGACACCAGTCTGCAAGTTGACGGTATTAAAACCGGTCATACCAACGCGGCAGGTTACAACCTGGTCGCCTCGGCGACCGAAGGCCAGATGCGTCTGATTTCAGCAGTGATGGGCGGCCATACTTACAAAGGTCGTGAGACTGAAAGTAAGAAACTGCTGACCTGGGGCTTCCGTTTCTTCGAGACCGTGGCTCCCCTGAAAGCAGGTAAAGAGTTTGCCTCTGAGCCAGTGTGGTTTGGTAACAGCGACCGTGTGCAACTGGGCGTGGAAAAAGATGCTTACCTGACCATTCCACGTGGCCGGATGAAAGATCTGAAAGCCAGCTACGTGCTGACCAATACTGAACTGCACGCACCGCTGCAGAAAAACCAGGTGGTTGGCAGCATCAACTTCCAGCTGGATGGTAAAACCATCGACCAGCGTCCGCTGGTGGTTCTGAATGAAGTAAAAGAAGGTAACTTCTTTGGTCGTATCGTGGATTACATCAAACTGATGTTCCACCACTGGTTCGGCTAATCATTTCGTTGCGGGCGGCGATCGCGTCGCCCGTAATCTTTGCCACAACGGGCGTTAATTTCCCTGATTGATGGCACTTTTCATTTCCGCCTTGATAATTACCGCCAGAAACCCCATATAATAACTATCAGTTAACTCCCGTTGTTGTGGGAGTCTTCGTTTTGAGCACCGGAGCATTTATGAAAACCAACCTGAAAGAACTACTTGAATTCCCTTGCAGCTTCCCGTTTAAAGTCATGGGCCTGGCGCAGGACGAACTGGTCGATCAAGTAGTCGAAGTGGTTCAGCGTCACGCACCTGGTGATTACACCCCGGAAGTTAAACCGAGCAGCAAAGGTAACTACCACTCGGTGTCGATCACTATCACCGCGACCCATATCGAGCAGATCGAAACGCTGTATGAAGAATTAGGCAAAATCGAAATCGTTCGTATGGTGCTGTAAACGCACCTTCCGGTAAAGGGCGAGTAGCTCTCGCTCTTTAGCAACGCTATACTGCCCTTCCCTTTTCCTGCCGGACACTCGTTTTGTATCAGGACAGCCTCATCATACGCCAACTGGGCCTGCGTCAGTGGGAACCCGTTTCGCAAGCCATGCATCAGTTTACCGATCAGCGTACTGCCTCTACTGCCGATGAAATCTGGCTGGTCGAGCACCCCGCGGTTTTCACTCAGGGTCAGGCGGGCAAAGCCGAACATCTGCTGATGACCGGTAATATTCCGGTGGTGCAGAGTGACCGCGGCGGCCAGGTGACCTATCACGGTCCAGGCCAACAGGTGATGTATGTGCTGATCGATCTTAAACGTCGCAAAATTGGCGTGCGCCAGTTAGTCACTGCCATTGAGCAGACGGTGGTGGAGACGCTGGCACATTTTGGCGTCAGCGCGCATGCCCGTCCGGATGCTCCCGGCGTCTATGTTGACGGCAAAAAGATCTGTTCTCTCGGCCTGCGCATACGTCAGGGCTGCTCGTTTCATGGGCTGGCGCTGAATATTCATATGGATTTAGCACCGTTTCTGCGCATCAATCCCTGCGGCTATGCCGGCCTGGAGATGACCCAGCTGAGCGCCTTTCAGCCCGAAGTCACTCTGTCCGATGTTCAGCCGGTATTAATCGACAAATTTATGACGCTACTGGCGATAAATGCGTCAGAATACCGCGATCCACAAGAGCTGAACCTGTGGTGATCTGTGACTGTGCGTGCTGCTTTACAATTCTGCAACGTTTTCCCCTGTTACCGGGCTGATTGTCAGGCGGTGAGGTGATATAATTTTTGCGCTTTTATCAAATAAAGTTGAAAATTGATTCCGACTCACTGAGTTTTTATGCCTCTTTCAGAACGCAATCCACATTGGAACCTGCAAGCTTATGAGTAAACCTATTCAGATGGAACGCGGCGTTAAGTATCGCGACGCAGACAAAATGGCACTGATCCCGGTAAAAACCGTGATGACTGAACGGCCGGAGATCTTAAGAAAGCCAGAGTGGATGAAAATCAAACTGCCTGCTGACTCCACACGTATTCAGGGCATCAAAGCCGCAATGCGTAAAAACGGTCTGCATTCCGTCTGTGAAGAAGCCTCCTGCCCTAACCTTGCAGAGTGTTTTAACCACGGCACCGCGACCTTTATGATTCTGGGTGCCATCTGTACCCGCCGCTGCCCGTTCTGCGATGTGGCACATGGTCGCCCGATGACCCCGGATGCCAACGAACCGGGCAAACTGGCGCAAACTATTGCCGATATGGCATTGCGCTATGTCGTTATCACCTCGGTTGACCGCGATGATTTACGTGACGGCGGTGCCCAGCATTTCGCTGACTGCATCACGGCCATCCGCGAAAAGAGCCCGACCATTAAAATTGAAACGCTGGTGCCGGACTTCCGTGGCCGTATGGATCGCGCGCTGGAGATTCTGAATGCCACGCCGCCAGACGTGTTTAACCACAACCTGGAAAACGTGCCGCGTGTTTACCGTCAGGTCCGTCCGGGTGCCAACTATGAATGGTCTCTGAAGCTGCTGGAGCGTTTTAAAGAAGCGCACCCGGAGATTCCTACCAAATCAGGTCTGATGGTCGGCCTCGGCGAAACCAACGCGGAAATCGTTGAGGTAATGCGCGATCTGCGTCGTCATGGCGTCACTATGCTGACGCTCGGCCAGTACTTACAGCCAAGCCGCCACCACTTACCGGTACAGCGCTACGTCAGCCCGGCTGAGTTCGACGAAATGAAAGAAGAAGCCATGGCGATGGGCTTTACCCACGCGGCCTGCGGACCTTTTGTTCGTTCTTCTTATCATGCCGACATGCAGGCGAAAGGTCTGGAAGTGAAATAACAGCGGGCCAATGCTGGAATATATCCAGGGTAGCCTTTTTCGGCTGATACTGATCGTTTAAGGAAAAATCACCGAAATGTCTGGAATGCTGTAGAGGAGCCGTTTTCGGCTCCCGTCCTGATGACATGCGGGGTGTTTACCTTCGGCACAGGCGGCGAGAACGCCGCCTCTGGGGAAACCACATCATCCTGAAAACTGTAATCTGTAGTTACATTTTCGTAACAAAAATTCAGTCTTTATGCACCACCCGATCGGTTGTAACATCTTCAGCAGGGGTTTTCTTCGCTGATGCATCGTCGTCGCTCATGGCTTTTTTAAAGCCTTTAATGGCAGACCCAAGGTCACCACCAAGCGAGCGTAACTTATTAGTGCCGAACAGCAGTACGATCAACGCACCAATAATCAGCAGTTTGGCAATACTGATACCTTCCATAACACCTTCTCATTTTACCAGAGTACACACCTGTCAACGTTATTAACGCGCAGTTGTACGGGTAATACAATCGCAATCTGTAACAGATTAAGACCTGTGTCGCAGCGCTAAGGCGACGGTCGTCAGGATGATTTCAGTTCCGGGCGGGCAAAACGTCGATTTTCCAGCACCGGCAGCACGCTGCGCGCGTAAGCAAGACGAGATACATCGAGATCGGCAAACACCAGCGCTGGCGCTTCCGCGGCTTTTGCAATCGCCACGCCCAGCGGATCCACCACCAGACTGTTACCAATATTACGTGGACCACACTCGCCTACTGCAATCAGATAACAGGTATTTTCCAGCGCACGGGCGGTGACCAGCACCTCCCAGTGCATCTCCTTCAGCGGCCCTCTGAGCCACGCTGACGGCAGCACCAGTACATCGGCACCATCCACTGCCAGACGTCGCGCCAGCTCGGGAAAACGCACGTCATAGCAGGTCATCAAACCCACCTTCATTCCATCAATCTCAATCAGCGCAGGAACCTGCTCACCGGCAGTGATATTTTTTGATTCTTGCACCGCAAAAGCATCATAGAGATGGAGTTTGTCGTAGCGCGCCACAATTTCGCCATTGTGAATGGCAATCAGCACATTGAGCGCCCGACCCTCGGCGGTAGGCACCGGCACGCTCATGATGGTGGTCAGGCAGCTATTGCGGCTGGCGGCCAGCAGTTGGCTGACAAACGGCCCGTCCAGCGTCTGAGCAGCTTTCAGTACAAAATCAGCATCGGTGTTATCCCGCGCCAGTACCGCTTCCGGTAACACCAACAGTCGGGCGTTAGCGGCCGCCGCCTCGCTCATCAGTCTGATACAGGTTGCCGCATTATGCTGCCAGTCACGTTCGACCGCGAACTGTCCCATCGCTATTTTCATCATCATTCTCCGGGGCAGCGGGTTCGTCAGTTGAGAGGTTTAATATGGTAGCGCGGTGATTCCTGATAGCCTTCACGGGCGTAAAAACCGTTGGCTTTGATACGGTGCTCATTACAGTGCACTTCAACGCGATCGCAGCCGCGCTGCTGCGCCAGCTGCTCAGCATACTGTAACAGCTGCTGCCCTGCCCCTTTACTTCTCTCACCCTCGGCGATGCAAAAGTAGCTGATACGGGCAAAATCACCGGCCAGCGCCAGCTGAGGGATAAAATGCAACGACAGGAAGCCCAGCACCGACTGGCCCTGCTCCGCGACTAGCAGGCGCTCATTGGGGTCAGCGATTAACTGCGCCAGACGTTGATTGATAAAATTTTCTGTACCGCCATAACCTAACTCTGTCAGCAGCGCACTGAGCGCGAAGCTGTCCTGCAATTGTGCCGGGCGAATATTCATTGAAACGTCCTCAGTCTGAGCGGGGATGATCAAGCCGGGAACTGCTGTAACGAACCGATAGTCAGAATGTCAGGTAAAAAAAAACCCGCCATTGGCGGGTTTTAAAAATTCTGTCTGATAACTAACTTAAATTGCAGCAACGTTAGCAGCAGATGGGCCTTTAGCGCCGTCAGTGATTTCAAACTCTACACGCTGACCTTCAGCCAGGGTTTTGAAACCGTTGCTCTGGATAGCGGAAAAGTGTACGAATACATCTTTGCTACCATCTTCAGGAGTAATGAAACCGAATCCTTTGGACTCATTAAACCACTTAACGCTACCTTTAATCTTAGACATCAATATTACCTTTACATGAAAAATGGACACTAAACTGTGTCGAGTGTTAGTACAGCAATTGCGAGCGCTTTTGTCCAGTCCGGCATGACGAAAAAGTGATAAATATCGAGTTTTTTTCATGTTTGCCGCACCAGGCGCTCAATTAAACAACTAAAAAGAGATGCGCGCCCAGGCGAAGTAAACATTACCGTTATTGTAAGTGCCCGGAATATAAGTCATTTGGAATGTAGCCGGACCGTAACCTACTGATGCTAAAGGAAGCAGTACCGGAATCGGGATATAACTCCAGTTATCGCGTGCTGTGACCCCGACAGTATAGCCGGCACCCAGATGAAAATTCTGGTCACTAAATGGTCGCCAGGTTTTTTCCCAGCCGTAGCCACCAATCGGCTCCCATTTATTAAACGAGTCCTTAAACGCCATCAGATAGATGCCGTTCCAGTTACCGTGCTCGTCATAGCGCGAAATACCACCGCCGGCGCCCCACGGACGCTCATTGTATTTATCGGTTTTTTCTTTGTCGTATGTCCAGCGGTTGTGCCAGGTGATGGCCGGGACATATAAATCCACCGAGTCGGGTGAGGTCCAGGTTTTTTCGACATTGCCGGAAAAGGTTTGCCACCAGATCTTACTCTGTTGGCTAATTCCAGCCGCCGATGCTATCGAAGAAAACAGGCAACTGGTGAGAACCACTGGCAAGAGATATTGGTTTATTGCTTTCACTTCAGTAACTACCATTCTTTGTATGAAGATAAATTTTAACAGCGCATAGTTCAACGTTGTTTAAATCAGCCTGTGGGACAAGGGCGCAGCAGGTGTATATTCTGATACCTCAGCAATTAAAAGATAATAACTGCGCTAAAATCTGACGACTGGGCGGTTCCTTTACCCTGGCACATCCGCCAATTTTCATCGGTTTTAAACGGCATGATTTCTTTACATCTGTGTGCAACTGATTGATTCAGATATTATAGTCTGCCCACCCCAAATAGCGACGTTAATCAGAAATTTCGCAAAAGAATCAATGTGAAGATTTTATTGATTAAAATCATAAAATCCGCGAAAACGTGTCTCATCAGCATCACTGCCAATATCAGATAAAACCTACATATGAAAAAAATAGGTCGTGAATTCAGGTAAATATCTATTTTTTGACGACATTCAACTCAGATAAACTTTATTTATCGATTTCTGATATTTTTTTGATAAGATAAATCTCATCTCAGCAGACAAGGATGAGTGAAATGGTCATGAAAGTGAGATGTACTTCGTGCGGCAGCAAAAAATTTGTCTATACCTCTAAAGGAGAAAATCCTACAGAGCATCATGGCGCAGTTTGCGCGAACTGTAGTAAACCTCTAACCCTGCAAGACTTACTGCCATTAACGCCGATGGACCCGATTATTAAATGTCTGATCGGGAGGCGAAAAACAGGTTAAAAAAGCAGACTGCCGCTGAATACAGCGACAGCCAGACAGACAGGATTAAAAAATCAGTTTAAATACGCCGGTCAGCGTCAGCAGGCCGACGATAAAGATAATTGCGATAATCCAAAGAATAATTTTCATTCCATTTTCCTCGCCAGTAAAAGAGACAAACACCACATTTCGTAGTGACTTAAGTATAGAAGAAGATTCAGGTATTGTCGGAAACCGACGATTTTTTACCTGCCGAACCCCCTCTGCCGAAGTCTGACCCGCGCAGGCGCGGGCCGCTCTTTTCTTTTTTTACAGCATCAGCCAGCCAAGCCAGACAAATGCGAATCCTGCCAGCCCCATTACCGTTGTCAGAACCGTCCAGGTGCGCAGACCATCGGCAACCGACAACCCCAGATAGCGCGTGACCACCCAGAATCCGGCATCATTAACATGCGACAAGCCCAACGCGCCAAAGCAGGCGGATAATGCCACCAGCACCAGTTGCATCCCCTGCAACTCCGCTACCGCGCTGCTCAGCAGGCCGCAGGTTGTGACGATAGCCACCGTCGCCGAGCCTTGCGAGGCACGCAGCGCCAGCGACAACACAAACGCCGCCGGAATAATCGGCAGATGGATGCTCTCCAGCAGCAGCGCCAGTGCCTTACCGACGCCTGACTCGACCAGCACTTTGCCGAATGCGCCACCCGCCCCCGCCACCAGCAGTACCCCAGCCGCGCCGGGAATCGCGCTGGTAATAATGGTATCCAGTTTCTCTTTGCCCCACCCACCGCGAAAACCAATCAACCATGCTGCCAGCAACAGAGCAATCAGCAGCGCAATAGCGGGTGTGCTGATCAACGCCACGACACCGTGTAACACACCGGTGTCGGGCAACCACGGCGTCAGTAAGGTGCCAAGCATAATCAGTAATACCGGAATCACAATCAGCGTTGAAATCAGCATTGCTCCCGGTGGCTGCGCCGTCTCCGCACGCGGCTTTTTCTCTTTATCTGCCAGTTGTAGCTGTTCCAGCACTTCAACCGACAGATGATAATTTTTACGGTTCATCAGCTTCGCGACGTAATAACCGAAAATTGCCGCGGGTATCGAGATGGCAATCCCCAGCATCAGTACCCAGCCAATATCCGCCTTCAGTAATCCTGCCGCCGCTGCCGCGCCCGGGTGCGTCGGAATTGACACGTGAACCAGTAACATTACACCCGCCATCGGCAGACCATATTTCAGCGGTGATACCCGCGCCACTTTGGCAAAACCGTAAATCAGCGGCACCACAATAATAAAGCCGACTTCAAAAAACACCGGCAGGCCGAGAATAAACGCCACCAGCGTCAATGCCGCCACCGAGCGTTTAATCCCCATACTGTGGGTAAAGCGCGCGGCCAGAGAGTCTGCGCCACCGGAGGCTTCAATAATCGCCCCTAACATCGCGCCCAGTACAATAATAATCGAGATATGCCCCAGCAAACCGCCCATGCCGGACATAATCACTTCCATGATATGTTTCGCCGGAATACCGGTGCTGACGGCCACAAACAGGCTGGAAATTAATAAAGCGACGAACGGATGGACTTTGGCTTTTATGACCAGTATCAGCAACAAAATAACGCTGACAGCAGCAATAGTTAACAATAGGGTGGTAGACATAGTAAAACCTCGGTGTCGGGCGTTATTATATTTAAGACTCTGTTTTAATTAATACTTCCTAGGTGTTTAGCTGATTTTTGGCATAGCGAGGCTGTTGCCGGACGCCATACGCCCGGCGCAACAAGGGTTCAGCCGTTATTTCAGTGAACGCCAGTCTGCAAACCAGCCAAGTCCGTCAACGGTCGCGCCGCGCGGAAAATATTCGCAGCCAACCCAGCCGGAATACCCCACCTCATCCAGTAACTGAAACAGCCACGGATAATTAATCTCTCCTTCATCCGGCTCATGGCGGTCAGGAGCGGAGGCGATCTGAACATGCTGATAGCATCCGGCATACTGACGGATTAAATGACTCAGGTTGCCATCGACCAACTGCGCATGAAACAGATCAAGCTGAGTAAACACATTGTCACGGTCGATGCGTTTGACCATTTCAAGTGTCTGATACTGGCTGGCATAGAGATAATGTGGTTTGGTGGTCGGATTGAGTGCCTCAATCAACAGACGAATTTTGTGTGGCGCAAAACGTTCGGCGGCATAGCGCATATTGGCGATAAACGTCTGGCAATACGCTTCACGATCCGCCCCTTGCGGCAGCGTCGCAGCCATCACATGCACCTGCGGGCAGTTCAGCGCAACGGCATACTCCAGCGCATGGTCGATATCACGCCGCGCCTGCTCCTCGCGTCCGGGAATCGCCGCCACGCCCCACTCACCCGCCGTCACGTTACCGGGTGCGGTATTAAACAGCACCAGCTGCAACTGATTGTGTTGCAGCCGCGCTTTAATGACTTCGGCCGGATAGTCATAAGGAAACAGAAACTCGACCGCCTGAAAACCCGCTGCTGCTGCGGCATCAAACCGTTCGAGAAACGGCAGTTCGTTAAACATGGTCGATAAATTGGCTGCAAACTTAGGCATAATTAACTCCTTAACTCTGCCACTTCGTCATCACTGAGATAACGAATCGGACGGTCGCCGAGAGTGAAAATCAGGCGTGCCGTCTCTTCCAGCTCCTCGGTATTGTCTGCCGCTTCACGCAGGCTTTTGCCCACGACTACCGGGCCGTGGTTGGCCAGCAGGAAAGCGTTAAAGTGCGGCGCAAGCCGGGCTAAATCCTCACCGAGGCGCGCATCACCCGGGCGATAATACGGCACTACCGGCACATCACCGACACGCATCACAACATACGGCGTAAAGGGTTTGATACAGTTTTTACTGTCCAGACCTTGCAGGCACGACAGCGCGGTCAGATACAGGCTGTGGAGATGCACCACCGCCTTGCATTCTGGCTTATTCAGGTAGATAGCCCGATGAAAACTGATCTCTTTCGACGGTTTATCACCGGACAGCCACTCGCCGTCCAGCGTCACTTTTGACAGCGTGTCAGGGTCGAGTTCGCCGAGGCAGGAGCCGGTTGGCGTCGCCAGTAAGTGCCCGTCCTCCAGCATCATCGACAGATTTCCTGCCGAACCGGTGGCGTAGCCACGCTGAAAGAACGACGCGCCCAGTTTTACCATCTGTTCGCGAGCTTGTTGTTCGGTCATTGTGGAAACTCCGTTTGTGCGCGGGCAAAGAAATTCTCATCGCCGAAATTGCCAGATTTCAGCGCCAGCGAAAGTGGCTGGTCAGTATCCCGCACCCATGGCACGCCTGGCGAGATTACCGGGCCAATATGAAACGCACTGACGCCCAGCGTCTGCGCCACCACGCCGGACGTTTCCCCGCCGGCGACGATAAAGCGCTGGAAACCGCGTGCCTGCAATTCACGCGCTACCGCGGCGAAACAGTACTCGACCGCCTCGCTGCTGCGTCCTGCACCATACTGCTGCTGAATTCGCTGCAACTGTTGCGCATCCGAAGTGGCAAACAGCAGCGGCGCTAACTCACCGTCGGCGTTCTGCTCCACCCAGTCACACAGCTGCAAGGCATAGCTTTGCGCATCAGCAAGGCAGGCCTCCACTTCGACCACTTTAGCCGCAGCCTGCTGGCGATAGGCCGCCACCTGACGGTTGGTCATTGTCGAGCAGGAGCCTGAAATCACCACCGCACGCCCACCCTGAGGTGCGCCCGCTGCTTCGGCTTGCTGCCGATCGCGGCTGCCCGAGGCCAGCTGACGTGCCAGCCCAATGGCCAGACCGGAACCGCCGGTGACCAGCTTCATCTCCTTCAGCGCCGCCCCCTGGGTCAGCAGATGCTGTTCATGTAGCGTATCCAGCACCACATAACGCACCGCGTCGGCTTTCAATGCTGCCAGCCGGGCTTGTACCGCTTCCGGTCCCTGATCGATCACCGCGCTGGCGATCAGCCCCGCTTTGCCGCGCGCCTGGCGCTCCATCAGACGCATCAGGTTACTGTCGGTCATTGGCGTCACCGGATGATGGCGCATACCCGACTCGGACAGCAGCGTGTCCATCACAAACAGATAGCCCTGATAGACGGTGCGACCATTGACCGGCAGCGCTGGCGAGATAATGGTTTGCTGTTCACCCAGCGCATCCAGCAGCGCATCGGTGACCGGACCAATATTTCCCTGCGCGGTGCTGTCGAAGGTGGAGCAATACTTGAAGTAAAAGCGCTCGCAACCCTGCTGTTGCAGCCAGCGCAGCGCCGCCAGTGAATCACTGACCGCCTGCTCTGTCGGGCAGGAGCGCGATTTCAGGCTGACCACAATCGCATCGGTGCTGAAGCTTTCATCACCCGACGGCACGCCATTCAGCTGTACTGTCGACATGCCGTTCTGCACCAGGAAACTGGCAATATCCGTCGCGCCGGTAAAATCGTCGGCAATCACTCCGAGGCGCATTATGGTTGATCCTTCTTTTCCGGCAGCGTAATACCGCTAAAAATCTTGATGACCGCACTGTCATCCTGCTTGCCAAAACCGGCGTTGCTGGCGGAGGTAAACATATTAAACGCGGTTGAGGCCAGCGGCAGCGGGAAGTGCAGCGCTTTAGCGGTATCCGCCACCAGCCCGAGATCCTTAACAAAAATATCCACCGCCGACTTTGGCGAGTAGTCGCCATCCACCACGTGCCGCATACGGTTTTCAAACATCCACGAGTTACCGGCTGCGTTGGTCACCACGTCATACATGGTATCGAGCGGAATACCGGCACGCGCCGCCAGCGCCATCGCTTCCGCCCCGGCAGCAATATGCACCCCGGCCAGCAACTGATGGATAATTTTGACGGTAGAACCGAGGCCAATCTCACTGCCGATGCGATAGACTTTGCTGGCCACGGCATCCAGCACCCGTTGCACTCGTTCAAATGCCTGATCGCTGCCGGAAGCCATCACCGTCATTTCGCCCAGCGCGGCTTTGGCTGCACCACCGGATACCGGCGCATCCAGCATCAGCAGTTGATGCTGTGCCAGCTGCTGCTCAATCCACTGCGCATCCTGTGAAGAAATGGTTGAAGAGACCATCACCACGGTGCCAGGCTTCAGCTTACTGGCAACGCCCTGTTCGCCGAACAGAATGCCTTTTACCTGCGCCGCATTGACCACCAGCAGCAGCACCGCGTCCAGCTGGCTGGCGAAGGATGTGGCACTGCTTTCAGCGGCCTGCGCACCACTTTGACGCAGGGTTTCCAGCGCCAGCGGATTGAGGTCGACACCAAAGGTATTCAGTCCGGCCTTAATGCAGGATTGCGCAGCGCCCATGCCCATTGACCCCAGGCCAATCACGCCGACGTTAAGTGCTGATGTCTGTGCCATAGCTTCCTCGTGTTAATTTTGGTGATAATTTGTTTTGTTGTGTTAAGTATAAGCACTCTTCGCGCGCTTTCACGTGATGAACCTCACAATTATTAACGTCAGAATCGTCGGTTTTTAACACTAATTAACAAGCGTAGTGATGCCATGCAAATAACTTATAATTAAAATCAATATGTTATATAAGTCCACCTGCATGATGATAGTGATGGATTTTTGATCAACCCATAAATCAATGAGCCGAAATGTGAAAAATTGATAAAACCGCCGCAGCGCCAGCGCTATACTGGAAGCACTATGTCAGGGTCAGTCAGAAAGGAGCAGTCATGATCCCGGTACAACGGCATCAACAAATTTTAGCGCTGATAGCAGAGCGCGGCGTGATTAGCATTAACGAGCTGACAGAACGGCTGGGCGTTTCCCATATGACCATCCGGCGTGACGTGCAGAAACTGGAGGAGCAAGGTGCGCTGCTGTCGGTTTCTGGCGGGGTACGTTCGACAGAGCGACTGGCGGCAGAGCCGTCGCATCTGGATAAAACCGCCATGTTCAGTGAGGAAAAATCTGTTATCGGGCAGCGTGCCGCCCGGCATATTCCGCGCAACAGCTGTATTTATCTGGATGCCGGCACCACCACGCTGGCCCTGGCGCGTGAACTGACCGGGCGTGACGATCTGTTAATCGTGACCAATGACTTTATGATTGCCAATTTTATTATCGAGTCTACCCAGTGCCGGATGATTCATACTGGCGGCAGCCTGTGCCGCGAAAATCGCTCCTGCGTCGGCGAGGCCGCGGCGCGTGCTTTGCAGAATCTGTCGATTGATATTGCCTTTATCTCTGCCTCCTGCTGGGGGCTGCGCGGCATCTTTACCCCGGATGAAGATAAAGTGATGGTGAAGCGCATGGTCGCCGACGTCAGCTGTAAATGCGTGTTGCTCAGCGACAGCTCGAAATACAATAAAATTGCCACTTTCCTCGCGCTGCCGCTGGATAGTTTTGCTGCGGTGATTACCGACAGCAAACTGCCAGACAGTGCGCAGCAAGCGCTGGCGTCAGCCTCGCCGGAATTGATCGTGGCAAGCTGATCAAAAATTTTGCGAGCACCATCACGGGACAGACGTTTCTGCCCGCTTGCCCGCTGCCAGAGCAACTAAACTTAATGGCGTTGGCCTGGGCTCTTTATTGCCCTCACTTGTTATGAGTTCAAACCAGCAGGTAACAAGGAGATGATATGAGCATGATTAACACGCGCATGGGCAGGTACAGTTTGAAAGCTCGCGATGCGGGCAATCATATCCGCGGCACCATTGCGATTAATGATGAAGGTGGTACTCCGCTCACCATGCAAGAATTTGATGAGCACTATCTGGATGATGTGATTAATAATGTCATCTATCCGGTAACCGGTGGCAATCGTGAACTTACCCGACTGCTACGCGATCAGATGGTGAAAGCAGGCTTTGAACAGCCACATTAAGCCATCCTTTTCGGGCCGCCGCAGGGTGGCCCGTATTGTTTCTGCTGCCAACAGAGGATGTGATGCATAACGATTTCAGCTGGCTTAACGAACCGCCGCAATGGTCGGTAAACAGTGATTCGCTGCATGTTGTCACCGCCGATAACAGCGATTTCTGGCGCGAAACCTGGTACGGCTTTACCCGCCACTCGGGGCACTTTTATCACTGCGAGGTCAGCGAAGACTTTACCTTTCAGGTGAAGGTGAATGCTGAATTCTCTGCGCTCTATGATCAAGCGGGCATTATGATCGCCATTGATGAGCAGCAGTGGCTTAAATCCGGCATCGAATTCTGCGATGGTCAGCCGATGATGGGTAGCGTGCTGACCCTTGGTCACTCAGACTGGGCCACCGGTCTGTTTACTGCGGATGCCGAACAATTCTGGATGCGTATCACGTTACGTAACGGTTGTTTGCGGCTGCAATACTCGGCTGATGGCATCAGCTGGCCGCTGCTGAGACTATGTCGCTTCCCGTCAGCCAGCCATTACCGCATTGGCGTAATGTGTTGCACCCCGGAGCGCGCCGGTCTGAGTGTGGTGTTTAGTGAAATCAGCCTGACACCCGCGCTGGATTTGGATCTGCATGATTTAAGCTAAGTCGGGAGTAGCGCTGGCGCAGGTTATCAGAACGGGCGGCAAGAACGCCGACTATGAGTCTGAAATCGAGTAGGGGCGACGTTTTCGCCGCCCGCAAACCCGACATCAGTGGCGATTAAATCACATTCGACAGCAGCAGACAGCCCACCAGTCCGCACACCGAAATAATCGTCTCCAGCACCGACCAGGAGCGGATAGTCTCGCCGATGGTCAGGTTAAAGTACTCTTTAAACAGCCAGAAACCGGGATCGTTAACGTGAGAGAAAATCACGCTTCCGGAACCCACGGCAATCACCATCAGCTCAGGACTGACACCGGTGGTCAGAATCAGTGGCGCAACAATACCGCCAGCGGTAATTGCCGCAACGGTGGCTGATCCCAGCGCAATACGCAGCACCGCCGCGATAGTCCATGCCATCAGAATCGGCGACAGGTTGCTGGCATGCATCATGCTGGCGATATATTTATCGACGCCGCTGTCCACCAGCACCTGTTTAAACGCCCCGCCACCACCGATAATCAGCAGCATCATGGCGATGATTTTAATCGAATCACCGATAGTGCCCATCACCTCATCCATACTGCGGCCACGGTTCAGACCGAAGGTAAAGATAGCGATCAGCACAGCAATCAGCGTCGCCATAATCGGGTCACCGAGGAACTCGGCGTAAGGCAGAATAACATGGCCTTTTGGCAGCACCATTTCGGCTACCGCGCGCAGTGCCATCAGGATCACCGGCACCAGTGAGGTCAGGACGCTGACGCCAAAACTCGGCATCTCCGCATCGGTAAAGGTTTTCGGGTTATACAGCCCTTTTGGAATCGGCTTATCAATGCCTTTCAGAAAACGCGCATACACCGGCCCAGCAAGAATCACCGTCGGGATACCCAGCAGAGTACCGAACAACAGGGTTTTGCCCATATCGGCATTAAACAGCGTGGCAATCGCGGTCGGCCCCGGATGCGGCGGCAGAAAGCCGTGGGTAACGGAGAGCGCGGCCGCCATCGGCACGCCAACAAACAGTAACGGCACGCGTGCAGAAGCGGCGATGGAAAACACCAGCGGCAGCAACAGCACAAAGCCGACTTCATAAAACAGCGCAAAACCGACGGTAAAACCGGTCAGCACCACCGCCCACTGAATATGTTTTTCACCAAACTTATCAATTAAAGTGGTCGCGATGCGCTGGGCACCGCCGCAGTCCGCCAGCAGTTTGCCGAGCATCGCGCCGAAGCCCATGATCAGCGCCAGACTACCCAACGTGCCGCCGACACCCGCTTTAATTGAACCGATCACTTTATCAACAGGCATACCCTGCATAACTCCGACCGCCAGGGCGACCAGAATCAGCGCGATAAATCCATTCAGTTTGAAGCGAATCATCAGCAGCAGCAGCAGCACTACCCCGATCGCAACGATGACTAATGGCATAATTCTTCTCCGGTGCATACGCGCCATCAGCAGGTTGATGACGTCATATTATTATTTTATTACCAACCTCAGACCTGACATTTTCAGGATGGATTGGCTGGAATCCCAGAACAGACATCAGGTGAAGCCGCCTGTTACCGATAACATGTTAGCGGTAACATTCGGTAACAGTAATCCCTGACACAGGCTGAATTACCATTTTGAGAGCATGATCAAACTTTTGAAATAAGGTCATTAACCGATTTTCCTTCCCGACGGGTTATCACAGGTAGACTGTCTGCTCACCAGTGAAAAGATAATGTTGAGAGACCCGATGAATATCAGTCAGATGATTTCCAACCGACAGACCTTTTTCGGCAGTGGCAGCCTGCGTGAACTTCTCCCGCTGCTCGCGGCTTCACCCGTCCCTACCCTGCTGTTTTGTGGGCGCTCTTTTCTGCACAGCACCGCTTATACCCATATCAGGCAACCATTGGATGCGCTGCTGATCGGTCATGAAATTGTCAGTCATGAAGCCTCTCCCGATGAGATTGATCGCTGGGTGGCGCGCTGGCGTGGCAAAGCGTCACGGGTGGTGGCGATTGGCGGGGGCAGCGTGCTGGATGCCGCAAAAGCCTTCGCGGCACTGTGCGAACATCCGCTAACGACCCTGCGCTATCTGGAGAAAGTCGGTGATAGCCCACTCAGCGGCAAGACGCTGCCACTGATCGCCATTCCGACCACAGCCGGAACCGGCAGTGAAGTGACGCAAAATGCCGTGGTGACCGACAAGAGCGATATCAAAGTGAAAGCTTCGTTGCGCCACGCGAATTTTGTGCCAGCGGTGGCAATACTCGATCCTGAGTTATTGAAAGGTGCGCCGGACCAGGTGCTGGCCAGCTGCGCAATTGATGCTTTTACGCATCTGTTTGAAGCGTACCTGTCCGCGAAAGGGAATGCCTTTAGCCGCCAGACCGCCATTAGCGGTATGCAGGCATTTATCAACGGCTGGCCCGCGCTTAACCGTGACGATCGGCGCGGTGATGAAGCGCGTGAGCAGATGATGATGGCCTCCTGGCTTGGCGGACTTAGCCTGAGCATGGCGGGATTGGGCGTCATTCATGGTATTGCCGGGGAACTGGGGGCAATTAAGAATTATCATCACGGCGAAGTGTGTGGCCGCCTGCTGTTTCCATTTTTAACCCTGCTAAACGACAGCGACCATCCACAACAGCAGTCGTTGATGGCGGAACTGGCTGGGAAACTGTTTGCTGAAACCCACGCCAGCCCGGCATTACAGCTGTCTGAATGGTTAAAAAAACAGGCTATCACTGAATTCTGGCAACAGCCGCAACCGCTGACGGATGCTGAGCGACAGTGGATTCTTGCGCGTTCCAACAGTAAAAATTCATTAATTGAGTATTCGCACGAGCAGCAGCGCTGGATGCTGGAACAAGCTTACCCGTAGGGCGGCGCGCCGCCCGTGCCGAGGATTAGCACCTCGCATGTCATCAGGGCGGGAGCCGAAAACGACTCCCCCTGGGATATTCCAGAAATCCCGGTGCTTTTTACTTAACCGGAACCCACTGATTTAAAGATTAACTCACAGTTGCTGCCCGTTACTGGCAATCACTGCTTTATACCAGTCGAAACTCTTCTTGCGCGAACGCGCCAGCGTACCGCTGCCATCATCATGTTTATCAACATAAATAAAGCCGTAGCGCTTGCTGTACTGCCCGGTGGTAAAGGAAACACAGTCGATGCATCCCCACGGCGTATAGCCCATCAGATCGACACCATCTTCAATCACCGCTTTTTTCATCTGCTCAATATGCGCCTGCAGATAAGCGATGCGGTAATCATCATGGATACTGCCATCGGCCTCAACGCGATCTACCGCACCAAAACCATTTTCCACAATAAACATCGGTTTCTGATAACGCTCATAAAACGCATTCAGGGTATAACGCAGACCAACCGGGTCAATCTGCCAGCCCCACTCTGACGCTTTAACGTGCGGGTTCTTCACGCTGCCGTTAAAACCGGCAATCGCATCACCACTGGCATTGTCTTTCGCCGCGTACTGCACCGCATTACTCATGTAATAACTGAAACCGAGATAGTCGGCACAACCTTCACGCAGCGTCTGCTGATCGTCAGCGGCCATCTCAATCTGGTAACCTTTGCGCGCCCATTCGCTGAGGATATAAGACGGATAATACCCACGCAGCTGAACGTCGCCGAACAGATGACGCTCGCGCATCGCTTCCTGCGCAAACATCACATCATCCGGATGACAGGACCACGGATAAAGCGGCACCAGCGCCAGCATACAACCAATTTTGAACTCAGGATTGATCTGATGGCCGAGTTTGACCACTTTGGCGCTGGCAACAAACTGATGGTGCAGCGTCTGATACATCGCCAGCTCAGGGTCAGGCTGATCGGTAAACACCACGCCGGAACAGCAGTAGCCAAACAGCGGATACTGCCAGTTGCGTTGGTTGTTGATTTCGTTAAACGTCATCCAGTATTTTACTTTTGACTGATAACGCTTCATCACCACTTCACTGTAGCGTACAAAGAAATCAACCACTTTACGGTTCAGCCAGCCACCATACTCCTTCACCAGATGGTGCGGCATCTCAAAATGCGACAGCGTAATCACCGGCTCAATATTATATTTCAGCAGCTCATCAAACAGATCGTCGTAAAACTGTAATCCGGCCTCATTCGGCTGCTGCTCATCGCCATTAGGAAAAATACGCGTCCAGGCGATTGAGGTACGAAAACACTTAAAGCCCATCTCGGCAAACAGCGCGATATCCTGCTTATAGTTCGAGTAAAAATCCACCGCCTGGTGATTGGGGTAGCTGTAACCCGGCTGAACGCCGTCAGTGATCACCCGATCCACGCCGTGTGCACCGCCGGAAAGCACATCACAAATGCTGACGCCCTTACCACCTTGATCCCAACCACCTTCAACCTGATGCGCCGCTACCGCGCCGCCCCACAGAAAGTCTTGCGGTAATTGTTGTTCAGACATGCAATATCCTTTTCAAATACAGATAAATAGCGCTGGCGCACCGCCAGCGTGGTTAATACTCAACTGCGCCATTAAGATTTTGCCCGTTGCTGCGGATCACGCGTTGATACCAGGCAAAACTTTTCTTCTTAAAGCGCGCTAAATCTTTCAGATCATGTTCGTCACGGTTGACGTAAATAAACCCGTAGCGTTTGCGGATGCCCTGATGGGTACTGACCAGATCGATAGCCGACCACGGGCAGTAGCCAAACATATCCACTCCGTCAGAGATGGCCAGCTGCAACTGCTGAATATGTTCACTGAGGTAGGCAATCCGGTAATCATCATAAATTTTGTTACCCGCCACCAGCTCGTCAAACGCGCCGAGACCATTTTCAGTGACAATTAATGGCAGATGATAGCGGTCATAAATTTCGCGGGCGGTAATGCGGAAACCCACCGGGTCGATATACCAGTTAAACTGATTTTTCTTCAGGTAACGGTTTTCCGTACCGACATAGACACTTTCATCAATGCCCGCCAGCTGCTGGTCGACTAACTGGCGTGACGCTTCTTCGTCACTGTCTGCTGGCAGCCCGGCTCCGACCGTGGCTGAGGCATAGTAATTAAAGGCGATAAAGTCCGGTTTCCCTTCCCGCAGAATCGCCATCTCGGCGTCGGTAATGGTGGGCAGATAACCTTTCTCCGCCATAAAGCTCCAGGCGACGGCGTTATAGCGTCCGTAACAGGCCAGATCGAGGTACAGCCAGTTACGTATTGAGGTGAAATTATTTGCTGCCAGCACATCTTCCGGGCGCGGGCTGGCCGGATAGACGCAAGAGATATTCGGCGCTGGCCCAATTTTCGCCTGTGGCAACATCTGATGGCAGGCAATCATTGCTTTGGCCTGCGCCAGCATCATATGGTGATTCTGCTGATACAGCGTTTTTTGCGGATCCGGCGTACCCGGCGGCAGCGTGCCAATGACATCCCCTTTCAGGATCATCATGTTCTGTTCGTTAATCGTCAGCCAGTAATTGACGCGATCGCCATAGAGTTCAAAGGCGGTTTTGGCGAAATGTTCAAACGCATCGATGGTGGCCGGATCGGACCAGCCGCCCTTCTCCTGCAATGCCCACGGCAGATCAAAGTGATACAGGGTGACCAGCGGTTCGATCTCGTGCTTACGCAGCTCATCAATCAGACGCTGGTAGAATGCCGCGCCTTCCGCATTCAACTCTCCGCTGCCTTGCGGGAACAGGCGGCTCCAGGCAATTGAGAAGCGATAGGTTTTCAGCCCCAGTTCGGCAAACAGCGCCACATCCTGCTGAAAACGGTGATAGTGATCGCTGGTGACGGTAAAATCGGTAATGCTGTCGCTAAAGCTGGCCTTGTCGATAACCGATGGCCCTTTGCCGTCTTCATTCCATGCCCCTTCAACCTGATAAGCAGAGGTCGAGGCTCCCCATAAAAATCCTTCAGGAAACGGCGTTAACTGCTGATGTTTCATCCTTTCACTCTCCTGAAATTAGGCGGATTTAAGTGCGGCAATTTCGCGGTGCAGTACGATGATCTCTTCTGCCAGCTCACGACACAGCATGGCGTTCATCAGATGATCCTGCGCATGGACCAGAATTAAATTCACCGGGATCTTGCCGCAGCCTTCATCGGCACCGATCAGCGCGGTCTGGATCTTATGCGCTTCCCGCGCCGCCGCTGAGGCGGCCGTCAGGTGTTGATCGGCGGTGGCCCAGTCGTGTTTACGTGCCGCACGCAGCGCTTCCATCGATAACGAGCGCGCCTCACCGGCATGGATAATCAGCTCCATGACCGTGGTCTCATCAAGTTCCATTAGTGGCTCTCCACAGTTTGCAAATTCTGTTTTTCTTTCTCTTCGGCTTCGGCTTGCGCCAGCAGCTGGCGCTCATACATTTTGAAGAACGGGTAATAAATCAGGGTGGAGACACCAATCAGCACCGCCACCAGAATAATTGCGCGGTAATCCCAGCCGGTTGACCAGGCGGCACCAATCGGCCCCGGCGTGGTCCAGGGTGCCAGCGAAATCACATGGTTAACCAAATCGGTACGCGTAGCGGCCCAGGCAATGATGGCGTTAACCAGCGGCGCGGTGACAAACGGAATAAACAGCAGCGGATTCATCACCACCGGCGAACCAAAAATAATCGGCTCATTGATATTAAACATGCTCGGCACCAGCCCCAGCTTACCGATGGAGCGCAGGTGCGGTGCGCGACTGCGCAGATAGAGGAACACCAGCCCCATCGTCGAACCGGAACCGCCGACCACAATAAAGAACTGCCAGAACGGCTCAATAAAAATTTGGGTAATCGGTGCACCGGCATTCAGCGCCTGCTGGTTAATGCCAAGGTTAGTCAGCCAGAACGCCTGCAGAATACCGCCGACAATTACCGCGCCGTGAATGCCGGCAAACCACAGTAAATGACAGAGCAGCACCGCAATCAGAATGGCGGGCAGCGAGTCCGATGCCGAGATAATCGGCGCAAAGATCGCCATAATCGCCTGCGGCAGCAGCATGCCAAACTGATGCTGAATAAACAGACTGAGCGGGAACAGCGTCAGGAAGATCGCCAGGATCGGAATCAGCAGATCAAACGACTGGCGGATCTTGGGTGGCACCTGCTCGGGTAATTTAATCCCGATATGGTGTTTTTGCAGAAAGTGCATTAATTCAGTGCTGTAGAGCGCCACCAGAATGGCGGTAAAAATCCCTTCACCACCGAGCGATCCCACCGGCAGTGCGCCATGACTTTGCGGTGCGGCCACCACCAGAAATGACATCAGCGACAGACAGGCGGCCATAAAACCGTTCATTTTGTAGCTTTGCGCGAGGTTATAGGAGATAGCCGCCGCGATATACACTGCCATAATTCCCATGGTCATATTGTAGGGCATCATGATCTGTTCAGAATAACGGGCCACCATCCCCAGCCACCATTTAGCTATCGCCCACTGGCTGTCGGCGCTAAACGGCGGATGAGCAAACAACAGCATAAAAGAGCCAACAATCAGAAACGGCATTGACGAGATAAATCCGTCCTTAATTGCCGTGACATGTCGCTGATTCGACAGCCGTGCGGCTATCGGGCTGATACGGTTTTCGATAATGCCAAATAATGACTCACTGAATGCGCCCATTATTATTCTCCGCGTGAGGTGATCAACGCCAGTGCATCATTGAGGACTTTTTTACCGTTCATCATACCGTAATCCATGGTATTAATTACCGCCACCGGCTTGTGCTTCTCAGCAGCAATCGCCTGAAATTCGGCTAATTTGTATTTAATTTGCGGCCCGAGAAGACAGCAATCCCAGGCATCAATCTGACTGACGAAGTCATCGAACCCCACCGCCAGCATCTCTACGGCAATCCCTTGTTCTTTCGCTTCTTTTTCCATTCTTTGCACCAGCATACTGGTAGACATCCCGCCGGCACAGCATAGTAATATTTTTTTCATCCCAATCTCCCGCCTGTTGTTTATCCTGATTTAGACAAATCAACCAACAATCTGCAACCGGTTTCATATTACTTTTCACAATTTGTGATTCGGATCGCATCAGGATAAAAAGCCCTATTAAAATGGCAAGAAAAAATTAATTGAATATATTTCAAATCCGCACTATTACTTATTTCATCTATTATTAATTACTAAACTTAACCAGCAGCCAAATTAAGTACGTAAGCTCACTGCAGACGTAAGCTGCTGCAGATAAAATCGCAATACGGTAAACTCAACCCGGAGTTTTCATCTTCAGGAATCCAGTATGACGACAATGCTAGACGTGGCCAAAAAGGCCGGTGTCTCCAAAGCCACGGTTTCTCGCGTGCTTGCCGGCAACAGCTATGTCAGCAAAACCACCAAAGATCGGGTATTTCAGGCGATTGAAGAGACGGGGTATCGGCCAAATTTACTGGCGCGTAATCTGGCGACGCGGAAATCGCAAAGTATCGGTCTGGTGGTGACGAATACGCTGTATCACGGCCCCTATTTCAGCGAACTGCTGTTTCAGACTGCCACCCTGACCGAGCAGCATGGTCGTCAGCTGATTCTGGCCGATGGCAAGCACAGCGCGGAAGAAGAACGCCAGGCGATCCAGTTTTTACTCGATCTACGCTGTGACGCGATCATTATCTATCCACGCTTTCTTAACCCGGCGGAACTGGATGAGATTATTGAACAGCATCAGCAGCCGATTATGGTGGTGAATCGCCAGCTCAGCCGCCATCCGGATCATTGCGTCTTCGCCGCGCATCAGCTGGATAGTCAGGAGGCAGTCAGCCACCTGATTGCCCAGGGCCACCGTCAGATCGCCTTTATTCGCGGCGTCGCCGGTTCACCGACCAGTGAAAGCCGCTATGCCGGCTATCAGCAGGCGCTGGCTGCTCATCATATAGAGCTTGACACGGCACGGGTGATTGAGGGCGCGTGGACGCCTGAGAGCGGACGGCTGGCCGCACAACAGTTGCTGGCGCGCGGCGTCGACTTCTCAGCCTTAGTGGCGAGTAATGATGATATGGCGATCGGTGCCGCCCGAGCCTTTCACCAGGCTGGTATTGCGGTGCCGCAGCAGATATCGCTGCTGAGTTTTGACGATACGCCAACCGCCTCGTTCTTTATTCCGACCTTAACCACCGTGCATGTGCCGGTGGCGGAAATGATTAAAGAGACGCTGAACCGGCTGGTCAACTTACTGGACGGCAATCAAAATGCGCCGCAAACGCCGTTCAGAGGCCAGCTAATGATCCGTGAGTCGGTTATTCCGTTTTCCGATCGCGTGCTGGCCAGCAAATAACCAGCAGTCCGCTGACAATTAACACCACGCCGCCGAGTGTGCCCCAGTAAAAGGTTTCGTTCAGCCCAGGAACAAACAGCGCGGCGAGCCACACTAAAATATAACTCAGGCTGAGCAGCGGATAGGCGCGGCTCAGAGTGATATGGTGCAGCGCCATCACCCAGCACAGCATCGAAAAGCCATAGGCGCTTAGTCCGGCAAACAGCGCCAGTGCGCCAGGGGTAAAGGCGAATAAAGCGTGGAAAAAAACCGCCAGATCCTGCGCTGGCGGCAAATTCAGCATCGCCCATTTCATACTGACCTGTGCTGCGCTGACCAGCAAAATACTGAGTGCTGCCCACAGATAGCCAGTCATGCATAAATTCCCAGCACTATCACCCCGGCGACAATCAGCATAATGCCGCAGCTGTGGCGCAGGCTGATACGCTCCTGCCATAACCATCGTGCGGCAAAGGCGATAATAATAAAGTTCAGACTAAGCATCGGATAGGCAACGCTGACCGGCACCTGCTGTAACACCCACAGCCATACCAGCATCGCGCCAGCCAGCAGCAGCACGCTGAAACTCAGCCATAACAGCATATGCCGTTTACGCCGCTGCGCATCGCCACAGTGAGTAGCCTGTTTCTGGCACAGCTGACCTGCGCAACTCAGCAGGCTGGCAATCACAATCAGCAGAATATTCATGGTAGCTGATTATATTGATACAGAATGAAGCGCCCTTGCTGATAAATAAAGTCAGCAGCCGGCAGCTGATGACTGGTTTCGTCTTCACCACGCGACAACAGCAATATTAGCGAGACTTTCCCCTCGCGGCGATGCGTCTCCAGCCAGTCAGCAAAATCACGTCCATCGAGTAGCCGGTGGCGGGAATCAGCATATTCCAGACCATATTTCAGTTCCCCGGCTTCCTCATAGAAGCCGATATCACTGCGTTTCAGCTCCCAGGCGATGCCCGCCGCCACGCCTGGGCTGTCGGCGAGAATATAGCGGCTGTCGCTGATATCCTGACGTATCGCATTAATAAATGCCTGCGGCAGCTTCGAATCCTCCACCTGTTGCGGGATCACTGCGCCGATAACCAGCGCAATGCCCAGCGGACAAAGCACCGCCGCTGGCCAGCGCCGCGTGGCGTCTTTCAGTGTAAAAGCCCCCACCAGCGCCCAGAACAGAAAGCCACTTGCGGCCAGCAGCACTTTCAGCAGTTCATGGTGAGCATACAGCGGATGCCGCGTGACGCTCCACGGTGCCAGCACCAGAAGTACCACCAGCGCGCAGATCAGGCCAAACAGCATATTGATCCAGCTATTGGCGCGCAGTACCGCACCACCACTGGCAACCAGCTGCACCGCATGCCGCGCCATTAATATCGCCAGCGGCGCAAAACAGGGCAGGATATAAGTCGGTAACTTGCCTTTTGCCACGCTAAAAAACAGCAGCGGCATCACAAACCAGCCCAACAGATAGAGGCTGCCGCTGTCTTGTCCGCGTTGTTGCCAGCCGCGCCGCAGTGCACCAGGCAGCAGCGCCAGCCACGGTAAGGCTCCGCCCAGCAGTACCGGTAAGTAATACCAGAATGGCGCTTTATGCTGCGCATTCTCCTCGGCAAAGCGCTGAATATGTTCCACCCAGAAAAAATAGTGCCAGAAATCGGGCTCGCGCCGGGCAATTGCCAGCGCCCACGGCAGGCTAATCAGCACCGCGCCAAGAATGGCCAGCGGACCAAACAGCAGCAGCTCTTTCCAGCGCTTTTGCTGAATCACCCACGGCAAAACGCCTACAACCGGCACCGCCAGCGCCAGAAAACCTTTGGTCATAAAGCCCATGCCGCAGGCCAGTCCCAGCAACAGCCAGGCCAGCACTTTATTGCGCCGGGTTTTCGCCTCCACCGCCAGCCAGAAACTGCACATGGCCGCAGCCAGCCACAGGGTGATCATCGGATCCAGCACCGCATAGCTGCCAATGGCGTAGACTAAAAAACAGCTAAGGAAAATCACAGCCGCCATCAGCGCGGTTCTACTGTCACGCCACATTTTCCAGCTCAGCCAGTAAACCATTAATGCCGTCAGGGTAATCGACAATACTGAGCCAAAACGCACGCCAAAATTACTGGCGCCAAACAGCCACTGACCAAGGTTATTGATCCAGTAACCCGCGACCGGCTTTTCGAAATAACGCAGGTCAAAAAAGTGCGGCACCACCCAGTCGCCACTGGCTAACATTTCGCGGCTGATTTCCGCATAACGCGTTTCATCAGGCTGCCACAGACTACGAAACTCAAGAGGAATCAGGTAATACAATGAAAAAAGTACCAGCAGAAGCCAGCCATTTTTGAGCATTTTCATGTTGTCTTCACTCTGATAGTTGCTCGCATCCCAGCCACCCTTCCCTGCCATGCAGTGAACCGCGCACCACCTTACCGACCGGTAACGTGGCGATATCCTCCGGTAATAACTCGCTGAGTGGACAAAACTGAATCCCCTGCTGCTCAGCCATCGTCAGCAGATCGGCAAACAGCTGGCGCATCGCGATGCCTTCAACTTCAGCATGGATGGTGTAAACCGGCGTTCCGCGATGCTGCTGAATTTTTTCAAGAATGAAGGCGTTGTAGTGCTCAGCCGTCACCTCACGGCCAATCACTTCATCCCAGGTCGGCAAGGTAACCGGGATCTGCACCGTGCCGAGCGTTCCATCGCGCAAGCGCGGTCGGAAAGGCGCGTTGCCACGGCAGTCGCTGTTATAACGAAAAGCGAAGGCTTGTTTGGCCTGGACGACCCGCTGATCGGCACGCCAGCCCGCCACCGCTGAGCAGCTGACGGCATCGCCGATAATCCGGCTTAACGCGTCATGCCCACGGCGTATCTGCTGGCTAAGTTCTTCCTCTGACCAGACGCCAGCCCAGGTTTGCCAGGCGAAATGATCCCAGGCGTGCAGACCCATTTCATGATGCTGAGCGGCCGCGCGAATCACCTCCGGCAGCCCCTCACCGATATTGCGTCCGGGCCACGCGGTGCCCGCCAGCAAGATATCCCAGCCATACAGCGAGGCCGCATTAGAGCGCAGCATCTTCCAGAAAAACTTCGGTTTCAACAGCCGCCAGAGATGACGTCCCATATTGTCTGGCCCGACACTAAAGAAAAACGTTGCGCTGGTCTGGTGTGCGCTCAGCAGTTCCACTAAGGCGGGAACGCCATCGCGCGTGCCGCGCCAGGTATCAACATCAATCCGCAAACCGACCTTTTTCATCTGCTCCCTTCCACCGGTTCAACGGTCTTCAGGAAGAAATCCAGCGTGTCATCAATGGTTTTGTCCATCCCCACTTCCGGCGTCCAGTTCAGCAGGCGACGCGCATTACGAATGCTCGGCTTGCGGTGCTCGACATCCTGATAGCCTTTGCCGTAGTAACTGCTGCTTTCCACTTCACGGAAACCGGCGAAAGGCGGGAACTGGTCGCGCAGTGGATGGCGCTCGAAGCTCGCCAACAGCTGTTCTGCCAGCTGTTTGATACTGGCTTCATTGTCCGGGTTACCAATATTGATAATCTGCCCGTCGCAGTTATTGTTTTTATTTTCAATAATACGGAACAGTGCTTCAACGCCGTCGGCGATATCGGTGAAACAGCGCTTCTGCTGACCGCCGTCGATCAGTTTAATCGGCGAGCCTTCTACCAGATTAAGAATCAGCTGAGTAATCGCCCTTGAGCTGCCGATACGCGCCGCATTCAGGTTATCCAGGCGCGGCCCCATCCAGTTAAAAGGCCGGAACAGGGTAAAACGCAGCCCCTCTTTTTCACCGTAGGCCCACAGCACGCGATCCAGCAGCTGTTTCGACACCGAATAGATCCAGCGCTGTTTGTTGATCGGCCCGACGATCAGATTGGAGTGGTCCTCATCGAATACCGGATCGCTGCACATGCCGTACACTTCCGAGGTTGACGGGAAAATGATGCGTTTTTTATATTTCACGCAGTCACGAATAATCTTCAGGTTCTCTTCGAAATCCAGTTCAAATACGCGCAGCGGATTGCGGGTATATTCAATCGGCGTGGCAATGGCCACCAGCGGCAGAATCACATCACATTTTTTGATGTGATATTCAATCCACTCGGAGTGAATGCTGATATCCCCTTCGACAAAATGGAAACGCGGATTGGCGATAAAGCGGCTGATGGCATCCGAGCTGATATCGAGGCCGAATATCTCAAAATTATCATCACGCAGTAAACGCTCGGTCAGATGGTTACCAATAAAGCCATTGACGCCGAGGATTAACACCCGGGTGCGGCGTTTTACTGCGGCATTTGGCAGACTATTCAGTAACGCACCGGGGACCAGACCCAGCGTCTGCGCCAGCTGCGAACCCTGCATATATACGCCGTTTTCACTCTGCCCGGTCAGCACCTCCAGTGCTTCACTGCCACAGGCGATAATCAGCGGCTGCGTCGACAGAACCGTTCCGGCTTTTGCCGCTGGCCTGTCGCTGTGCACGCGGGTTTTCCAGACGGTAAATTTACTGGCACCGACATAGCTGAAGGCTCCCGGCCAGGGATCGGTCACCGCACGCACCAGATTATGAATCACCGCCGCGGGCTGATCCCAGTGAATACGGCCATCTTCCGGCGTTCTGCGACCAAAATAGCGGGCTTTGCTGTGATCCTGCGGCAACTCGGTGAATTCACCGGTTTTAATCTCTGGCAGAATGCCGCTCAGCAGACCGGCAGCGGTCTCGTTAAGTTTGCCATGTAAGCTGCGCGCATTATCTTCCGCAGTAATTGTCACCCGCTGCTGGGCAATAATTGCGCCAGCATCCGCACGTGCAACCATGCGGTGCAGCGTCACACCGGTCTCTGTTTCGCCGTTTACCAGCGCCCAGTTAAGCGGTGCGCGCCCGCGATAGTCAGGTAGCAATGAACCGTGAAGATTAAACGCGCCCTGCTTCGCGCAATGAATAATCTCGTCACACAGCATATTGCGATAATAAAAAGAGAAGATGGCATCAGGCTCGCTGCTTTTAATCCGGTCAATCCACAATGGATGATTAATCTCCTCCGGGGCAAATACCGGAATACCCAGCTCGGCGGCAGTGCGCGCTACCGAGGCAAAGAACTGATTCTCACCCGCCGCATCAGCATGCGTATAGATAGCGGCAATGTCATAACCCGCGTTGACCAGCGCATTGATACCAACGCACCCCATATCGTGATAAGCAAAGACGACGACTTTCATTATTGATTGTCCTGTGCGGAAGAAGATGATGAGTGTTTAACTACGCGCTGGATGAAATAACGCGGGCGGGCGCGGACATCGTTATAAATACGTCCAATATACTCACCTAATAAGCCCATGCCGACGAACTGCGCACCAATAAAAATAAACAGAATAGCGAACAGCATAAAAACCCCTTCCGCCGCCCACTGCGGACCAAAAAACAGCCGCAACAAAATCAACAACAGCGAAATGGCAAAGCCAAACAGCGCAATCACGCTGCCAAATACACTCAGCATGCGCAGTGGCGTGGTGGTCAGACAGGTAATCAGGTCGTACATCAAATTAATCAGCTTCATAAAGCTGTATTTTGAATCGCCAAACTCGCGCTCGGCATGTTTAACCGGTATTTCAATGGCGCGACGGGCAAACGTGTTCGCCAGAATCGGAATAAAGGTGCTGCGCTCGTGGCAATGCAGCATCGCCTCAATAATATGGCGACGGTAGGCGCGCAGCATGCAGCCGTAATCGCCCATGGCTTTACCGGTGGTGCGTTGAATCAGGTGATTAATCAGTCGCGATGCACGTTTTCGAAACCAGCTGTCCTGGCGGTTTTGCCGTACGGTGCCGACCACGTCATACCCTTCTGCCGCCACGCTAACTAAACGCGGGATCTCTTCCGGCGGATTTTGCAGATCGGCATCCAGCGTGATAATCAAATCCCCGCTGACGTGGCTGAAACCGGCCATAATCGCCGAATGCTGACCATAATTACGGTTCAGTAATACCGCGACAATATGACTGCCCGGTTGTTCTGCCGCCGCCGCCATTATCTCCGCCGAATCATCACTACTGCCGTCATCCACCAGCAAAATTTCATAGTCCATTGGCAGTAAGGCGCAGGCAGCACAGGTGCGCCGGATCAATTCAGGCAGGCACTCCTGCTCGTTAAATACCGGGATTACGACCGAGACCTTATTAATCTCTTGCTCATTCATGATGTTATTTTCCGGCAATCTCGTTTAGCGCGCGAATAACGCGCGTGGTGTCTTCATCGGTCATGGCCGGAAACAGGGGGATTGAACAAATACGCTCAGAGTTCCACTCGGTATCCGGTAATGAGAGCTTAGGAAAGCGTTCGCGATAATATTTTTGCGTATGCGCCGCGCGGAAATGGAGCCCGCTGCCAATGCCACGATTTTTTAACTGCTGCATCAGATCGTCGCGACGGATACCGGCTTTCTGCTCATCAACCCGGATAATAAACAGGTGCCAGGCGTGATGATGTTGCCAGTCAGGCAGCGCCAGTGGCGTAAAAGGGCCATCGGACAGCGCCTGTGAATAACGCCCGGCAATCGCCGCGCGGCGCGCATTAAGCTGGGGTAGCTTCTCCAGCTGCACCAGCGCAATCGCGGCGTTAATATCGGCCAGATTGTATTTATAGCCAGGGCTAATCACCTCAGCTTGCGGTGCGCGACCGAGCGTCTGACGGTCATATGCATCAACGCCCAGACCATGAAATTTGAGACTACGAATACGGTTCGCCAGTTGTTCGTCATCAGTCACCACCAGCCCGCCTTCCGCGCAGGTGATATTTTTAATTGCATGGAATGAGAAGATGGCGGTGCCGGATGCCCCCACATGCGCGCCCTTATAACCCGTCCCCACCGCGTGCGCTGCATCCTCAATCACCGGGATGCCATAGCGTTCGCCGAGGACGCGAATCGCATCGATATCCGCCGGAGCACCGGCATAGTGAACCGGCACAATCGCCCGGGTGCGCGGGGTGATAGCGGCTTCAATCAGCTCCGGTGTCACCATCAACGTTTCGCGGTCGACATCAATCATCACCGGCTCAGCGCCCAGCAAAGCGATCATATTCAGCGTCGAAACCCAGGTCAGCGAAGGGGTAATCACTTCATCTCCGGCCTTAATCCCCAGCGCCATCAATGTGACGTGCATCCCGGCAGTTGCCGAACTGAGCGCAATGGCATGCTGATTACCGGTTAACTGACAAAATGCCTGTTCCAGCTGCTGATTCTTGGGGCCAGTGGTGATCCAACCTGATGCAAAAACCTCGCGAACGGCAGCCAATTCGCTTTCACCCATTTCGGGTCGGGAAAAAGGCAGGAACTCAGACATCGTTAAATTTCCTTAAGCCATTAGCAGTTGTAATATTAGCAATTCGTGCTACCAGTCAGCCGCAAATTGACAAATCTGACTGTGATGCACTACGCAAAAATCATAACTGCCGATTATTAAATGAATATTTAACAGTAATTATATTGTTATTATTTCCAGACGATGAGGGTAAATTAAGATTAAAATATATAAAACAATGGGTTATACGATAAGCACCTGGCGTATAATGGCTGATTGAAAATTAGCCAGTTTCAAAAAGTGACTTCAGTCACAAATTTATAAAAATTTTGGAGCGACACTCAGCCAGCAGAGTTCAATACCAGAGATGATTAAAATAACTCATGTTTATAGCGGTGATTTTCGCGCCAAATGCACGCCGGGACACAGCACAGACTGAGGTTATGGCAGGCCATCTCACGGGTTTCAGGAGAGGTAAGAAACGGCTGGCGACCACTGCGCCAGCTCAGGCAGTGGGAAATTAAAATTCTCTGTCGACGCTTAAAAATACATTCAGCGTGTCATAACGGTAAAAATCAATATTGCTGTCGATTCGTTTATAAATAACATTAATCTTCGGCATCAGATTAAAGAAATAGAGATCCCGATGCCACAATGACAGCGCATAAAGCTGCTCTTTATCCTGACGTTTCTGCTGAAAAATATCATTTTCCGCCTGATAGCGGCGTTGCGCAAAACTGGCCATCGCGCCCATTGATATGCCATACGGCAATGCCGTCTGTAATCCGAAGCGTCCGCCAACGCGCTGGTGAGTTTCTGAGGCTAATTGCGTTTTTTGTTCACCGATATCAATACCGCCAAACAGCGACAGTCGTGAATTAATCGCATGTGCCAGCGTGGTAGAGAGTAGCCGGTTGTCACCCCGCAGGTAACGATAATCCTGAGAGTCATAACTAAGCTGTTGATACTCAACCGCCTGACTCAGTTGCCAGTCAGCCGCAATCAGGTAACTGAACTCCCCGCGCACACCAGCACCGTAAGAGTAAGCTGCGGTGCCATACCAGCGTTTTTCATAAAAGGGCAATAACGCCAGCTGCTGGCGTGCATCCTGATAAACATAGCCGAGATAAGCACGCGAAATAATGTCGTCATATGCATGATTATTCCAGTATGACTTTCCGCTCAGTGTGGTTCTGAAGCGAATATTATGATGGTCAGCCTGATTAAAATCGCGCTGCAACGTGCCACCATAATAAATGCCTTCGCCGCGCTTCGGGTACGAATCGGGATCGCGTTCAAACAGCCGGTCACCAATACGGATGGTTTTACCGTCCGAAGCATTATTCACATTACTGTCATTCAGATAACTCAAACTGAGGTTTCCCACCCAGCCGCGGTGGTTCTGAATATAACTCAGGTAGTGATTAATATTTTCCTGCACGGCTGGCGGAGGATTCCCGGCGCGCGCCTGCTGAAAATTCCATGCCGCCGCTTCATACTGGCGATCCTCAAACAGCGTCCGCGCCAGATCGAGACGCACCGGCACCAGATCAGGATGCTGAGAGAGCATTTCGCGATACAGCACCGCCGCTTCCGTCAGTTTTCCTTCATTGCGCGCCAAGCCGGCCTGCGCATACATCACCAGCAGCGGATCGGCCTGCGGACTGGACTGATATACCGGCAGAATGCCTTTTACCACCGGCCACTGCTGTTGCTCCACCGCCTGATTCAGTAGCGCCCCGGCCATCGCCGGCTGGTTTTGCAGCGTCTGGTTAGTGACGGTTTGCCGCTTTTCTTCAGCCGACGTGCTGCCGCGTTGCGACGGTGTCAGCGCATTCAGGTCAGGAGCCGCAGGAATCACCACGGTATCGGGCTGGACAGCTTGCGAAGTCATGGCCGGAAATAAACAACACAACAGCAGAAAACGGCGGGCGGGAAATTCCATGGGTATACAGCTTCATATCATTAACACTAAGCGGGTTTTCCCGGCCCTGCTGAACAGCAGAGCCGGATACAGTTTATTTCTGTGCAGTCGCGCCAAATGCGGCGTCCATCTTCGCGTCAGCAAACTGCGCGATACCACCCAGCTCCTCGGCCTGAGGCCCATTAAAATGACCAACAAAGGTGCCGGTCTGGCTACCCGTCTGCGCGCTGCCTTTAAAGCCTCCGCCTTCAATGTTGCCCTGCATGGCAATCGCTGAGCCGAAGGCGCTGTCGCCGCTCACGTTACCTTTAATTGTTTTCGCGGCAAAATCGACGTTAAAGGTGGCGTCTGCCACACTGCTGCCACGGATCCCGCTACCGGTATAGGTTGCACTGCCCTGAGTTGGCACGGCACTGGCCGCGGTGCCTTCGCCGGTGTAAAACACTGCGGAAGTCTGACCGTCAGCGGCGGACCAGCTGCCGTAGTTGGTGTAGCTCATACGGCCGCAGCAGTAAGTGATCGCTTCACCGCCGATAGTTAACTGCGTCAGACCACCAGCAGAAATACCGCCGTTGCGCAGAACATACTGTTTGCCGTTCGGCGCAACGTAGGTGTAAGCGGTGATCGAACCCGCAGTTGCTTTACTGGCCGGAATGGAAGCGCTGTTTTCGCCCGCGCCGTTGTTATCAGAATTCCCGTTATCCGTGCCGCTACCGCCAGAGGCTGGCGTTTCATTGGTGACTGCCGGGCCGTCGTCACCGCCACCGCCACCGCCAGAACATGCGGTCAATAATATTGCAGAAATAAGGGTAGCAAGCAGCGGGGCAACCTGAGTGTTCTTCATGGTATGACGTCCTGTGTTGTCAGTTTTTCGCTAAGAGGTATTAATAAATTGAAATAGTTGTTAATAAGCGCGATGAGTATATTTTAAGAAATTATTAAAATACAATCGGATAAATCGTTGAATTAATCCGGTGATGTTGAAATTCACTCAAGTAAAATTAATTGATAAGATTTGTGAATGTTAAATTTATTGCGATATTGAGCAGATTTAGCCAGAAAGGCCGGAAGGAATTTTCAGCAGCTTGTGAACAGCAACGACATGAACGCCGGGCGATGTTTCCACCGCCCGGATTTATCACCGATTATCAGTGTTTCAGGTTTTCACGGATCTTTTTCACCTGATCTGCACTGACCGCAGCAGCGTTATTGCTCCATCCCTGACGGATAAAGGTCGCCAGCTGCGCCACTTCATCATCATTCAGACGCCCGGCAAAACCAGGCATCACCAACGTTGAAGGTGCACGCGCAGTAGAGGGCTGCTGTGCGCCCGCAAGAATGGTATGGATCAAACCACCGGGCTCCTGCGCATTCACGATCGTCGCCTGATCCAGCTCCGGGAAAATGCCCGGAGAACCTTTGCCGGTAACAAAGTGGCAGGCACCGCAGTTATCAAGGTAAAGACGTTCGCCAGTGGTCAGGTTTTTCGCCGCCGTCAGTTTGGCTTCGGTGGCCTGTGCCGCTTGCGTATCGCCTTTCACCAGCGGTGGATTGCCGCCGAGGAATTTCAGATAAGCGGCAATCGCCTGCAAATCGTCGTCGGTCATATACGAGGTACTGTGCTCAACCACCGAGGTCATTTCACCGCCCACCGCCGCCTTGTCATTACGTCCGGTTGCCAGATAATCGACAATCTCCTGCTCGCTCCAGCGCGGCATGCCACGCAGGGTCGGTACTTCCCAGCCGTTAAGATTGCCACCGGCAAGGAACTGCGGATCGCTGCTGTCGAGGGCTTTCTCATTCATACCCAGGCCACGCGGAGTATGGCAGCTGCCGCAGTGACCCAGGCTTTCGACCAGATAGGCACCACGGTTTATCTGCGCAGAAGCACCGCCAATTGGCTGGAAAGGCGTATCACTGGTGAATGCCCAGTTCCAGAAACGCATGCCCCAGCGCTGGCTAAACGGGAAGCTGAGATCGGTTTCCGCTGGCTGCTCTGCACTTGCCTTCACGCCCTGCATAAAGTAAGTGTAAAGCGCGTGCATATCCTCATCGTTGATCTTCACATAATCAGGATAAGGCATCGCCGGATACAGGCGAGTGCCATCCGGCAACACGCCCTTGCGCACCGCATCAGCAAACTGCTGCTCGGTATAATTACCGATACCATGCTGCTTATCGGGGGTGATATTGGTCGAATAAATCGTGCCAAGATTCGACTCGATTGCCAGTCCACCAGAAAACTCAGCTTTGCCCGGAATCGAGTGACAGGCACTACAGTCACCCAGCCGCGAAATATACTCGCCTCGCTTAATCAGCTCAGCATCATCAGCGTGCGCGCTGGCACCCCAACCCAGTGCTGCCACCAGTGCATTGGCGATAAAAAAACCTTTAGCATTGATCATTTTCATCTCACTTATGCCTGTACCAGTGGGCCCGGATTTTTCAGATACTGATCTTTGATCGCCTGCGCCGCCATTAAGGTGATGGCACCAATGGTATCGGTCGGGTTGGCCTGGAAGTTTTGCGGGAAAGCATTGCCGCCCGGCACAAACACGTTATGCACATCCCAGCTTTGCAGGTAACGGTTCAGCGCAGACGTTTTCGGTGACTCGCCCATCACTGCGCCACCGACGTTGTGAGTAGAGACGTATTTGGTCAGATCAAAATGCGCATCCATACCGAGGAAGCTTTCGCTGTAACTGTCCGGATTCAGCTCTTTGGTGATATCGCCGACGATGCCGCGCAGATGCTGTTGCAGTTTCAGCTCGTTCTCTTTCCAGTCAAAGGTCATGCGCAGCAACGGATAGCCGTACTCATCTTTGTAGTTCGGGTCGAGATCGAGATAGATATCGCGATAGGACATACAGGTGGTGGTGATGCTGATCTTCATCGAATGGCCGTACCACTCTTCCAGCCCCTCTTTCCAGCCGCTGCCCCAGCCTGGCGTACCTTTTGGTAACGCGGTACTGATTGGCGTGCCGGTTGCCTGAGAACTGTGGATCTTCGCCCCGCCGATAAAGCCCAGCGACGGACCATCAAAGTTGCCTGGCGAAATATCATTAAACATCTGGCCGGTGGCACCCGCCGTGGCGAACGGATTGAAGTTTTTGTCTTTAAAGAACAGCGTCGCGCCGCCGTTGCTCAGGAAGGCATAGTTACGCCCAACCACACCTTCATTGGTGATCGGGTTATAGGGTTGACCAATGCCGGAAAGCAGCATCAGGCGCACGTTAACGAACTGGAAGCCGCTCAGTACCACGATTTTCGCGGGCTGGAAGCACTCGTTACCCTGCTCATCAATGTAAAGCACGCCTTTGGCGGTTTTCTTATCATCATGCAGCACCACTTTCATTACGTTGGCATGCACTTCATAGGAGAAGTTATCCATGCGCTTCAACGCGTCCATAATCGCGGTTTGCGGCGAGGCTTTCGAGTAGTTCAGGCACGGATATTTACTGCAATAACCGCAATAGTTACAAGGCGCGATCTGGTTGCCGTACGGGTTGGTCCATGGACGGGAAACACAGGCGGACGGATTCGGGAACGGATGGTAGCCGAGCTTTTTCGCCGCTTTTGAAAACAGGGTGTTGTTCAGGGTGTCGTCGAGTGGCGGCAGCGGAAACGGATTCGCACGCGGGCCTTCAAACGGATCGCCACCTTCCAGAATCTGACCGCGCAGGTTGCCGGTTTGTCCCGACTGACCACAGATCATCTCAAACTTTTCGTAGTAAGGTTCGATCTCGTCCCAGCTAAACGGGAAATCACCGATTTCCATCTCTTCGGCGAGAATACCCGGTTTATATGCCTGATCGGCATAGGTTTTCAGTTTCAGATCGGTGGGTGTTGGACGGATCAATACCGCCGTCCAGTGCAGGCCAGAACCGCCCACACCGTTACCCGGGCAGAATGCCCCCCATTTGCGCGTTGGTAAGGCGGTCTGACGCATATTATGACGCACGGTTACCGCCGCTTCTGCCGGAGTCGCCATCACTTTATTACGGACCGCGTATGCGTATTCGTCGGCCGGTTTCGGATAGGCAAACGCATCGTATTTACGATCCGGGCCGCGCTCCAGTGCACGGACTTTTAATCCTGCCATTGCCAGCTCGATACTCATCAGCGAGCCAGCCCATCCCAGGCCGACCACGACAACGTCGACTTCTTCTTTATTCAGCTGTGCCATTGTTAACCCTGTCAATCTGCAAAAAACTAAAAAAACTCAAACGGTTCAGGCGCGTGCGCCCTGCACACTCACCGGGCCTAATGGATAAGGCACGTTGTGCTGTTTAACCCACTCCAGGTAGCTGGCGCGTGCACCGGGAAAGCCAATGGCAATCCATGCTTTCATGCCTTTATTGCCACCGTACATCGGATCGGAGAGATAGCCGTGTTTGGTTTCAGAAAGCAGTTCGCTGAAGAATTGTGAAGGTTTCAGGGCGTCTTCACCCATGCTGGCAAAGTCGATCTCATTTTTCTGTAACTGCGTCAGCACCGTCTCTTTATCCTGATCGGATAACTGACGGAAAGGCTGCTGATAGTGCTGCTGGCACCAGCGATTGGTCAGCTCAATACCGATTTTGAAAATTTGCTGCGGGCGGTAAGGAATCTGATAACCCATAGTGGCAGGCGCGTGCGGCTCGAACGGCCCCTGCATATAGATTTCTTCACCCAAATCGCCATGCAACTGCTGATCGATAAAGATCGGCACATTGGTTTCCAGCGCGCCAGGCGCTTTCCCTTTACCACCGGCCGGGATTAAACGGTCGCAGGCAGCCATCACGAACTGCCACTGATCGGCAGTAAAGAAGACAGGTTTATAGTCCAGCAGGTCGGGTGCGGCCATTTCTGCCGCCTCGGCAGCAGTCAGACCTTTGAAAATCATATCGCTGACCGGTAACGCCATCAGCGAGCCGATTAAAAACTTACGGCGGGAAGTCTCTTTTTGAAGCAGCATAGCATTACGACTCTCACATGCTTAAAAGTAATAACAAAGTTAATAAATGTTACGAAATTAGAACCAAATAAATAATAACATGGATGCATGTATTACAAATTGTAAGCTTTATAGCCATTTTGTGTTTTTATTAATTTTAATCACAAATAGCGTTTCTTTACCAGTCGATAACTTTCTGTTCACCTGTCAGTAAATTCGAATAAATCAGTTATTAACACAAATATGGCGATAATTTATGCGACAAGAGGGGAAATATAGTCACCACCCGTGACAGTCAGTTTATTGAATAAATAAACACAATTATTTTTGATAATAATTCTTATTTCTGATAAATCCCCTTCCCGACTTATTCGCATCTCATTAATGAATTTTGCTCATAAGCTCTAATTATTTTCATCCATAGTCTGACGCGTGCGATGCTTTATCATCATCGGTACGAAACATCGCCCCTCTTCGCAAAGGAAAATTTGATGATTGATATTATTAAAAACGGCGCTAAACCGACCGCAGAAGGCCCGGCTGATTACTTTACCGGTTCGGTAGCAATCAATGCGCCGTTCCAGGCCAGCGAACCGGCACGCGTGGGTGGCGCGACGGTCTCCTTCCAGCCGGCAGCACGTACCGCCTGGCACACCCATCCGCTCGGGCAGACTCTGATTGTCACTGAAGGCGAAGGGCTGGTGCAGGAGTGGGGTAAAGAGGCCCAGGTGATCAGCAAAGGCGATATCATCTGGATTCGTCCGGGGGTAAAACACTGGCATGGCGCTTCATCCACTTGTGCGATGACCCATATCGCCATCGCCGAATCCCTCGAGGGTAAAGCGGTCGACTGGCTGGAACATGTCAGCGACGAGCAGTATCCGCAGTAATCTCTGACTTACCGGAGGAATCCTCCTTCGGTTTTTCTGCGTACACATTTAGCCCCTCTTATCACGTGCGATCCGCCACGTACTATCTTATTCACTTCCTCGCCGATTACGGAACCGCCGATGTTAAAAGATAACTTCAATGATTTACTTTCACTGATCGTGATTGCCAGAGAGAAAAGCTTTACCAAAGCGGCGGCGAAGCTGGGAGTCTCGCAATCAGCATTAAGCCACGCGATTCGGGGTCTGGAAGAACGTCTGGATTTACGGCTGTTAACCCGCACCACCCGCAGCGTTGCGCCGACGGAAGCTGGTGAAAAGTTAATTAATGCTCTCGGGCCGCGCTTTGCAGAAATTGAAAGCGAGCTGATTGCGCTAAGCGAAATGCGTAATAAACCCGCCGGGAATATTCGTATTAATGCCGGTGAACATGCGCTGCGATCTGCGCTCTGGCCAGCACTGGAGAAATTCCTGAAGGCTTATCCCGAAATTAATATCGAAATTGTCAGTGACAATACGCTGACGGATATTGTCAGCGGTCGTTTTGATGCCGGCGTCCGGCTGGGTGAACAGGTCGCCAAAGATATGATAGCTGTGCGGATTGGCCCAGAGATGCGCATGGCCGTTGTCGGTTCTTCCGACTATTTATCACGCTGCGGCAGGCCGCAAACTCCGCAGGATTTGCAGCATCATAACTGTATTAATATGCGCTTACCCACCATGGGCGGGCTGTATGCGTGGGAGTTTGAAAAAGATCAGCACGAACTGCGCGTACGGGTTGAAGGCCAGCTAACGTTTAATAATCTGCAACCGCGTATTGACGCCGCAATAGCCGGTATCGGTCTGGCGATCGTGCCGGAAGACACCATTATCGAGGCCGTCGCCGACGGAAAACTGCAAACGGTGCTGGATGACTGGTGCCCTGCTTTTCCAGGCTATTACCTCTATTACCCCAGCCGTAAACAGCATACCGTGGCATTTGCCTTGCTGATTGACGCGCTACGCTATTCAGCAGAATAAATTCGCCGATATTTCAGAGGGGCGGCTTTTCGCCGCCCGTGCCGAGGGTCGCCCCCGGCATCACATCACAAAGCGTTAACGCCCAACCCTTTTCTGTAGCGCTTCCGGATAGCGCGCGCCCTGTACTTCAATCCCCGCCAGCGCACTGTCAATCAGGCTCAGTTCCTGCGCTGAAAGTGTCAGTTGCGCTGCAGCAATATTCTCTGCCAGCCGATGCAGTTTGGTGGTGCCGGGAATTGGCGCTATCCACGGCTTCTGCGCCAGCAACCAGGCCAGAGCAATCTGCGCCGGCGTGGCGTCTTTCTGCCTGGCGATATTGACCAGCTCATCCACCAGGATCTGGTTGGCTTTACGCGCCCCGGCACTGAAGCGTGGCACTTTATTGCGGAAGTCGGAACTGTCAAAGGCGGTGTTTTCGTTGATCGCTCCGGTCAGGAAACCTTTTCCCAACGGGCTGAATGGCACAAAACCAATGCCCAGTTCTTCCAGCGTCGGGATAATTTCCTGCTCTGGCTCACGCCACCACAGTGAATACTCACTTTGCAATGCCGCGACAGGTTGTACCGCGTGGGCGCGACGAATAGTCTGTACTCCGGCTTCGGACAAACCAAAATGTTTGACCTTACCTTCCGCAATCAGCTGCTTAACCGTACCGGCAACATCTTCGATCGGCACATTCGGATCAACACGGTGCTGATAAAGCAGATCGATAGCTTCAATATTCAGGCGTTTCAGCGAACCTTCCACCGCTTGGCGGATATGTTCCGGGCGACTGTTGAGAATTTGCTGGTTGTCGGGTTGCGGCAGATCAAAGCCAAATTTACTGGCGATAACCACCCGATCACGGAACGGAGCCAGCGCTTCACCCAACAGGGTTTCATTGGTAAAAGGGCCGTAGACCTCGGCGGTATCAAAAAAGGTAACGCCACGCTCAACCGCAGTGCGGATTAGCTTAATCGCCTGTTGCTTATCGGTTGCCGGACCATAGCCGAAGCTCAGTCCCATGCAGCCAAGCCCCAGCGCTGAGACTTCAGGGCCGTGGCTACCCAGTTTACGTTGTTGCATATTCTCCTCCGGCATCAGGTTGGAGTATGGCAATGGCCATCCATCACACCCCATTACCTTAAGAAGCGCAGGCGAAAAAAACTATCTGCATTATCTGCTTGATGCAATGAGCTGAACTCATAAATCAAAAAGAAGCGTTGTTACAGGCTGTTGCGGAAATCAGCAATCGCCGTCGAGACCGCGAGATAGCTCACTGTCATACCGGATTTACAGAAGATACAGACTGCACCATGAGGATTCTTTGGGGAGACGTCATACAGGGAAGAGCGATACTGATGACCGTGGCAACACGGGCATTTGAATTTTAAATTTAAGATAAAAACCTTCATTATTGCTTATTGAGACATCACACTAACACGGCAAAACGGCGCTGTCTGTTTTATTTTAACACCAGGCTAACGCGGGCTGGCATAAAAAATTATGCCAGCCCAACACCTTAATCGCTGGTTATGCAGCTCAGGCCTTGCGTGCTGCCAAGGAAATGATAATCAAGCTGTTTTTCACTGACGCTAATGGCACTAAAGTCAGGCACCGACAGGATGTCACGGTTATTGACATTATTAATGGCGATACAGTGCGCTCCTGCCGTCAGCGCCGAAATAATTCCGTTATCCGAATCCTCAAAGACTAACGTCAGTTCTGGCCGGGTTTTCAGGCGCTCTATCGCCGTGGTATACGGCAGTGGATCAGGCTTGCCGCGCACCACGTCGTGCCGGGAGACAATGCAGCTAAAGATATGCAGGTTATGCTGATCCAGCACGTTATTGATTTTCTCCGGCCAGCTGCTGGTAACAATACCAATATTAACCGGGCACTTTTTTAGCTGAAACAACAGTGTCTTCAGACCATGAATCAACACGCACTCCGCCTCAGCCTCCCGTTGATCGACCTTTTTATGAATCACTTCGCGTAATTCAGGGCTGAAATGCGGAAAGATATTTTCCAGCGTATATTTATGCGATGCACCGATAATATACTTTTCTATCTGTTCGGGGGAAATATCACAACCATATTCTCTGGCAGTGGTTTTCCAGGCGTTAACAATGGCTTCATTGGAGTCGATAATCACCCCATCCAGATCAAACAAAATCGTATTAATCCATTTTGACTCACATGCTTTCATTAATTGTTCCTTGTTACGAGGAATTTATCATTAAATATCACCGCATCCACCGCCCCTTCACGCAAAACGGACAGTGCCTGCTGTGGAGTATTAATTATTGGCTCTTCGTGACGATTAAATGAGGTGTTGACCAGGCAAGGCTGACCAGATAACTGGTACCATTTATTGATTAAGGTATACATAAAAGGGTCGCTCTCTTCGCTGACAATTTGAGGACGAGCGGTATTATCAACATGTACGGTCGCCGGACAGCGCGCGGTCATGACTGGTTTACAGTTATAAGTAATGGTCATAAATTCTGCCGACTTATCCTCGCCAGACCAGTTACAGAAACAGAACTCCGCCAGATTATCCGCCGTTACCGGAGCAAAAGGCATAAACTCAGTGCGCTGCAGTTTTTTATTCAGCCAGATATTCACATCCTTATTATTGGCGTGATAGATGATGCTGCGCTGACAAAGCGCACGGGGGCCAAACTCCATACGACCCCGGAAAAACGCCAGAATGGCGTCTGAACGCAGCAACATTAAAATCTCTTTAGACAGATCCCCTGGCTGCTCAACTTTCAAATCGCTCTGTTGCGATAAAATATCCTCAATCTGACGGTTACTGAATTCGGGGCCGAGCGCCATACTGTTAAGCAAACAGCGATTTGCTGTTTTACGCCACAATGCTGTCACCGCTGCCGCCAGCGGTAATCCTTCATCCCCCATGCAGGGAAGGACAAAAACATTGTCAACACCGGCCAGCTCGCGGACACATTGGTTGAGTCGGACATTGCCAAATAGCCCCCCCGCCAGACAGATATTCTTAGCCTTATAGTTTTTCACATACGGCAGCAGAATTGCAGCGATAATATCCTGGATATGTTTTTGTGCCGCAGCGGCAATATCCTGTGGGGAAAAGCTCCTGATTTCATTGATCAGCTTTTCTGAGTAGCCATGATAAGACGGCAGATAATAATCGCCACAGTTGGCAATCAGCCGACTATCGCGCACCTCTATCATTTTGCGCATCAGCGGCAGCGCCTTGAGCGGGTCGCCATGCGCCGCCAGTCCGGTGATTTTACCTTCATGGCGGTTGGGTTTAAAACCGAGCAAATGGGTGATCCGACCATAAAAATAGCCAAGACTGTCGAGCGTGGTTTCCCGTTGCAGCACCACCTCACTGCCGTTATCAATATAACGCACAGTTAACGAAATAAAGTCGCCTCTGCCATCACAGGTCATTACCAGCGCCTGATCAAAGGGTGAGCACAGCCAGGCTCCCCACGCGTGCGTGTCATGATGGTCGATATACATCACTTTGTTGTGCAGATTATTATCCGCAATAAAACGATCGAACTCGGCTCTTTTTCCGGCATCATTAATCATTTCATCGGCAATTCTTTTCTTTAAAATATTCACATTATTAAAATTATTGATGCATTCATAAATAATCCGCTCGACATATAAATTAAGGCAATACTCCTCATTAAATCCGGCCTTCCAGCCGTAGGCGACGACATCCACGTCCGCTAAGGTTTTTTCTGTAGATTTCAATAAAAAATCAATCGACATTTGTGGCCAGACTTTATGGCCTTTGATCCGGGTAAATCGCTCTTCATGCGCCGCAGCAATGATCTTGTTACCCTCAACCAGACAGGCTCCGGCGGTATCACTATTGGTAATGCCGAGGATTAACATAGCACCACCTCCTTCAGCACATCATCTGCCGCCGTTTCGCTGATTAGCGCGAACTTATCCAAAGCCTCTTTATTATTTCTTGCGATAATATGTAAGCGGGAAATGTTAAATTGCTGTAATAAAACCGAGCGAATAATCTCGCCCGCTTCAGCCTCATCAAGTGACTGGGGAACAACGGTTTTTCCTTTGACGAAAAAGATAAAGTGTTGCATTTCCATAACGTCCTCCTTTACCCGCATTTAGCCAACTGTGATCAAAGTCACGGCACGATGTTTTCCAGATATTAGAAGACAAGAAAAGATGAAAATATAATCAAAATTAATCTGCGATTGATAACGAAACGGAATGGATATTCGACTGTTACAGGCATTCGTGATGCTGGCCGAAACCAAAAACTACCGCGAAGCCGCGCATAAGCTTTTTATCACCCAGCCGACGTTAACGAAAAAAATCCAGATGCTGGAAAATGAACTGGGCGTCAATCTGTTTCTTCGCGGACGCCATGGTGCGCAGCTCACCCATGCAGGTATGCAACTGGTTGATAAGGCGCAGGAAGCTGTCTGCGGCGTGCGCGAGTTTCGCCAACTGGCGCTGAATGTCGCGCGGGGAAAAACCGGCAATCTGGCGATAGGTTTTGGCCTGTCCGGGATTAAAGTGGCACCCGAACTGGTGGCACATTTTCGGCGCAGCTGGCCTGAAATTACTGTCAGCCTCGAAGATATGCCCTCGGCAGTGCAAGTGGATGCCTTACTGTCCGGGCGTTTACAGCTGGCCTTTATGCGTTTGCCGGTCGAGCCGCCGTTGACCGGCATTGCACTGAAAGCAGAATCACTGGTGTTGGCGGTGCCGCAAAAAGAGAAAGACCTGATCAATGCCCAGCTGAATGCCCCCGGGCATTATCAGGCGTTCGCCGGGCTACCGCTATTGCAGTTGTCTGCCGACAGAGGCCCGGGGCTTAATCGCCAAATAGCGAGGTTTATGCGCTTTAATCAGGTCGAGCCGCAGGTAGTGCAGCAGGCCAATGATATTCAGACGCTGATTGCCATGGTAGCCGCCGGCATCGGCAGCGCCATTGTGCCGGAAAGCGCGGTGTATATCGCGCCCTCGGGCATCGAAATGATTCCGCTGTATGGCCCCTATTCAGGCTGGGATGTTGGAATTATCTGGAATAGCGCGCACCAGGATCGCATCCGCGATCTGTTTATTTCTTTGGTGAAAAATGGCGGCGTGGTGCCGTAATACCTGCATCAGCCGCCGCTTACGCATAATTTTCAGCGGTAACGAGTTTAAAATCGACCTTTCCGCTCTGATAAATATCCGGTTCAATCTGGTTTTCTAATTTCTTTAACAGAATATCTAACGCCAGCTGGGCGTGCTGACGGGCATTCTGATCCAGCACCAGATTGAGCTGATCCGCTGCCAATAACCGACGCGTTAAGCTGTACAGTTCGTGAGTGATATAGGTACAGCTGCCCAGCAATCCGCATCCGGCTAACACTTCACTGACCTCGGTATTGCCGGAACCGGTATTATAAATGCCCACCACGCTGGCCGCATTTTCAAGATTTTTACTCAGCAGACGATGAATTTTCTCGCGCTGATCCTGCCCCACCAGCACTTCCCGCAGGGTGATATGCGGAAAACGCTGCTGAATCACCTGGCGAAAACCCTCGATACGCTGGCGATGGGCCGTGTAATCAAAACTGCCACTGACCATAATCACCTCACCCGCGACGCGCGACATGCTGCCCATTAACAGCCCTGCGGTGCGCCCGGCTTGCAGTTGATTAATGCCGACATGACATAAGCGGCTGGCGTGTGGAAGATCGGTGACAATGGTAATCACCGGCATCCCTTGATCGCGACAGTGTTCCAGCGCGTGGTGAACGGCGGGGTTATCCTGAGCAAAGACGATGATGCCGTCACGCTTTTTTGTACAGTTAATCAGATGACGCGCCAGCTTTTCTGGCTCGGATTCAGCCACAAAGGTGCGGCTGAGCTTAACCCGCTGGTAGCCGAGTGAACTGGCAATCTCACTGAAATCTTTGGCAAGTTGCTTAAAGAAGAACGAGCCATTGCCACTGAGAATCACTTCGATATGCCACGGCTGTTTATACTCCTCAGGCAATACCCGCTTCAGGCCAAGTTCACGTGCCGCCTGTAAGACTTTGCGCGCGGTCTCCGGCGAAACGCCTCCGCGCTCGTTAAGCACCCGGTCGACGGTTGCCACACCAACGCCTGCCATCTGCGCCAGCCTATCCAGAGTGAGCTTTTTCATTATTTTTCCATCGTGCCAAATCTGTTGAAAATGTAATACCAGTCAGCAAGTCATCATTTATGTACAATAGTTAATCATTCCGGATCTTTTGCAAAATCGGCGCGAATTTGATTAAGCGGGGTTATTATGCTGCGCTGACTCTTTCCTGCAAGGCGGTAATTGTTGCAAAAAAAGATCGCCTTTTGCGTAACTGTTAATAACCGGCTAAATCACTGACTACATGCCTCTCTCTCCGCCCGGCCACAACAGTAAAAAAGGCCAGATAACTCAATCACTTTAATTATCACCGCCGCTAAATTATTGCTGTTACCGTTGCCAACCCGCACCGCTGCTGGCTTGATGGAAAACCATCAACGTAAAAGTACACATTTTTCCAGGGACAATTTACTATAGCGCCGATGTTACTTTTTTATTAATTTCATTAATTCTATGTAAATAACAACTATCTCATCTCTGGTTTACGGCTTGCAGAATAAGCCCGTATCACCATCTTTTTTTGGTAAAAACTTGCTAAGCCATTGTGCCGGGCTGATTAATTCAGTCTGAGATAACTATTAATTTTTTTCTTGATGGCAACGATTTTTTAGCCGCGGTGCGGTTATTTAGCATCCGAACGTAATGAATTTGATGACAGGGAAATTTAATGAAACGAAGACAATTCCTTCAGTCCTTTGCCGCCATCGGGCTGGCAACGTCTTTGCCAGCCACGAACGCCGCAGAAGTCAGTGGCGGGCAACCCTGGGAGCCGGGAAAAATCTTTACCCCGCCGCCGCCGCCGAAAAAAGGCGGACTACAGTATCTGACGGCGCATGAGTTCGCCACTGTCGGTGCCATTGCCGAGCGCTTTATCCCCGCCGACGAGATGAGCATCAGTGGTAAAGAAGCCGGCTGCGCCACTTTTATCGACCGCCAGTTAGCCGGTGATTACGGCAATGCCGTCACGGTCTATCGCCTCGGTCGCTTTGTGAAAGGGACGCCGGAACAAGGTCCACAGTCTCCCCTCACTCCGGCACAACGTTATCGCCAGGGGCTGGCCGCGCTGGACGTTGCCACGCAGAAACAGTTCGGCAAAAACTTTGTCGACCTCGACGGCGATCAGCAGGATAAGTTGCTGCACGCGATGGAGGCCGATCAACTCGATCTCGGTCCACAAGTCGAGACCAAAGTGCTGTTCGAATTACTGCTGCAAAACGTGCGCGAAGGCTTTCTCTCTGACCCTCTCTATGGTGGCAACAAGGACATGGCAAGCTGGAAAATGATCGGTTTTCCTGGCGCACGCTATGACTTCCGCGATCTGCTGAGCAAGAAAGGGCAGAAGCTAAATATTATCCCTACCAGCCTGATTGATAACAATCTGTAAGCTGGCATTTTAAGTAATTGAGCGATAACGAGTTTTAATAATGAAAAATGTCCGTCCTAAAGCTGATGTCGCCATTGTCGGCCTGGGCTGGTGCGGCTCTCTGATCGCAGAAGAGCTGACGCGTGCAGGTCTGAATGTCGTTGCCATAGAGCGTGGCCCCTGGTTTGAAACCGCCACTGACTTCCCGCCATCGATTGATACTGATGAACTGCGCTGGGATACCCGCCGCAGCATGTTGCTGCCGCCCGCGATTGAAACCACCACTTTCCGTAATAATCGGCTGGAAACTGCGCTGCCCTCCCGCGACTGGAACCTTAACGAACTCGGCTATAACGTCGGCGGTTCCGGTACCCACTGGGCAGGTATGGCCTGGCGCTTTACGCCATTTGACCTGCGACCCTATACCCAGACCGTTGAGCGCTACGGCAAACAGAAAATCGCTAAGGGCCTGATTTTGCAGGACTGGGGCGTCACGTATGATGAACTGGAACCTTTCTACGACCGTTTTGAGAAGATTGCCGGGGTTTCTGGTAAAGCCGGGAAATTAAACGGTGAAGTGATTGAAGACGGTAACCCCTTTGAAGGCAACCGCAGCAGCGAATATCCGTTACCGCCGCTTGAGAGCATGCGTTTGACCGATCTGTTCCGCGATGCGGCGAAATCCCTCGGCCAGCACCCGTTTATGGTGCCAGCGGGCCAGGCATCACGGGCGTATGTTAACCCACTTGGCGTGCGGATGGGGCCGTGTACCTATTGCGGTTATTGCCTGTTCTACGGCTGCGGCAATTTCTCCAAATCCAGCCCGAATGCCTGCGTGGTGCCGGCACTGATGCAGCGTGAGAACTTTACCGTGCTGACCGATTCGGCGGTGGTAAGAGTCAATAAAGCCGCTGATGGCAAAACCGCGACCGGCGTGACCTATATCGACCGCAATAAGCAGGAGTGGGAACAACCTGCGGACATCGTGATTTTATCCGCCTTCCAGATGCAAAACGTCCGCCTGCTGCTGCTGTCGAAAATCGGCAAGCCTTACGATCCGGTGAGCAAAACCGGTGTGGTCGGTCGCGCTTACAGTTTCCAGACGGTTTCCGGTGCCAGCCTGTTCTTTGAAGACGAGAACCTCAATCAGTACATTGGCGCAGGCGCACTTTCCCAGCAGGTCGATGACTTTAACGGCGACAACTTCGACCACAGCGATCTGGACTTTATCGGCGGTGCCGGAATCCTGGTGGTGGCACGCGGTGCACGTCCGATTGGTAACGCGGATGCCCTGCCGCCGGGAACGCCGCGCTGGGGCAAAGAGTGGAAAAAAGCCTACACCCACGCCTTTCAGAACGGCACCTTTATCTTCGGCCAGGGAACCAGCTTCTCGCATGAAGATTACTATCTTGACCTCGACCCGGAATACAAGGATGACAACGGGAATCCGCTGGTGCGCGTCACCTTCGATTACAACGAAAACGATCGTCGCTCAGCGAAATTTATCGAAGAGAAAAGTGTTGAGATTGGCAAAGCCATGGGCGCGAAAATCGTTATCGGCACCAACTCCGCTGCCGGTAAATATTCGCCGTTTAACTTCGCCAGCGATCACACCATTGGCGGTGCGGTAATGGGTACCGATCCGCAGACCAGCGTGCTTAACCGCTATCAACAGAGCTGGGATATGCACAACCTGTTCGTGCTCGGTGCCTCTTCATTCCCGAATAACGCCGGATACAATCCGACCGGAACCATCGGCGCACTGAGCCTCTGGACAGCCAAAGCCATTATCGATCGGTACCTGAAAAACCCTGGCCCACTGGTAAAGGTGTGAGATGAATAAAATAAAATTAGCCGGCGTTGCGGTTGCAGTCGCCGCCGTGGTGGCGGGCGTGCTGCTTTATCAGAATGGTAATACCTCAGCAGATAATGTTGCCGACAATACGATACTGATGAAACAACCGTTAACCACGGCTGACGCCGATGCCGTTAAGCGCGGGAAATATATTGCGATTGCGGGTGACTGCGTTGCCTGCCATACCGCACCGGAGAGCAAAAATGCTTTCGCCGGCGGCTACGCCATCAGCACGCCGTTCGGCGGCATCTATGCCAGCAATATTACCCCGGATGCCGAAACCGGTATTGGTAACTGGACCGAACGCGATTTTTATCGCGCGGTACGGCACGGTAAAGGCAAAGACGGAGAAAACCTCTATCCGGCGATGCCGTACAATGCGTATATCAAGGTCAGCGATCGGGATATGCACGATCTCTGGATGTATATGCGTTCGGTAAAACCGGTGAATTACGCGGTGCCGGAAACCCAACTGCCGTTCCCGTATAATATTCGCCTGGCGATGATGGGCTGGAACCTGCTGTTCTTTAAAAACAGCGGCTTTACCCCGGATGCCAGCCAGTCAGCGCAGTGGAACCGCGGCGCTTATCTGGTTGAGGGTCTGGAGCATTGCGCGGCCTGCCATACGCCGAAAAATATTATCGGTGGTGACACCAGCGCCTATTTGCAGGGCAGTAACCTGAGCGAATGGTACGCGCCGGAAATTACCAGCAATACCTATACCGGTATTGGTAACTGGTCTGAAGATCAGATCGTCGACTACCTGAAGCTTGGCAGCAACCATGTTGCGGTCGCCGCAGGCCCAATGGCAGAAGCCGTCACTCACTCGACGCAGCATCTGACTGATGAAGACTTGCGGGCTATCGCCGTCTATCTGAAATCCCAGCCGGGTTCCGATCGGCAGAAACCAGAACCGCTGAAAATGGACAGCGCGCAGATGAAAATGGGTGAAAATATTTATTCCATCAACTGCACCGCCTGCCATAACAGCGACGGTAAAGGCATTCCGAATCTGGCGGCCAGCCTGGCGGATAACCCGGCGATTATGGGACCGGACGCCTCATCGATTATTACCACCATTCTGCAAGGTGGCAGAGGCGCGGTGACGCAGGGTAATCCAACCAGCGGCGCAATGCCGAGCTTCGCCTGGAAATTTACCGATGAGCAGGTGGCGGCGGCGGCGACCTATATCCGTAACGCATGGGGCAATGCAGCACCTGCCGTCGACGCGAAAGAAGTGGCCGCGAAGCGCAAGTTGCTTAACCTGCCGGAGCAAATGCCACAGGACGTGCCGACCCAACACTGATTGCGGTTGCCACTGTTTACCCGCCATCCCTGCTGTTTGGGGATGGCGATTCTGCCCGAGGCTAACCCCGCTTTATCCGTTCGCTGCCTGCTGCCTGCGCCACTCCCCCGGCGACATCTGGTAGATCTGCCGAAAAACTTTGGCAAACTGCATCTGGTCGCGATAACCAACCGAAAACGCGATCACTTTGATCGGCAATCTGGCGTCGATCAGCAGTGAAGTGGCGACGTTCATACGCAACATAATCAGATAGTGTTTCGGACCGTAGCCAAAGCGCTGTTTAAACAGACGGCTCAGATAGCTGCGATCCACCCGACACCAGGTGGCAATATCACTGACGCTGATATTTTCATGATAATTGCGCTCCATCCAGTGAATGGCTTTTTCCACCGGATGATCATCGTCCTGCCGTGCCGGGCGGCTGTTCGCCGCATTCGCCAGCAGCGCATCCAGAAACAGGCAGGTCAGACCGGCGATACGTAATGACTGCTGCGTTTCCTGTCGGACAATTTGCTGTAAATAGTGCAGCGCTTCGCGCTGTTCACTGCCTGCGGCGGGAGCATAGACCGGATTATCACGATGTAATCCGCAGGACTCAAAAGCGCGGGAAACAATTAAGCCGTCAATCTCAATCCACATATATTCCCACGGTTGCCGTTTATCGGCGCTGTAGGTAGTAATTTCATGAGGATGGATCAGAAAAGCCTCTCCGGCTTTAATCTGATAGCGTCCCCGCTCGGTAAACAGCTCGCCGGTGCCACGAATAATATAATGCAGTAAATAGTGCTGACGTACCGCCGGACCATAGCTGTGCCCCGGCCGACACACTTCATGACCATACTGAAAAACATTCAGTCCAAAATGCGATATCTCTTCAGGTTTTAAATCTTTCTGCATTGTTACCTCAGATATTACCGCCAGCGTTACATCACATAACCCCATAGATAATCTTGTTTGTAGTGTTCTGATGCTCTGCTTGCAAGCACTAAGCCGTTGCTGAATGGCGATTTGAGAACAACTTCACAGTTTTAGCCTGCGGTTATTTTTCGCCATATTGATGTCACAAAACGACATATACATTAATTCGCTCTCTGCCTAGAGTCTTTTCAGCGCAACATTCACTGGCAAAGGAAAGAACCATGAAAATCACCTTTATTGGTGCAGGCAGCACCGTATTTGCAAAAAATGTTCTCGGCGACATTATGGCGACGCCGGCATTATCCGACGTGCAAATTGCACTGTACGATATTGATGAAAGTCGCTTGCAGGACTCGTGGAATATGCTGAATAACATTAATCAGAATATTAATCAGGGGCGCGCCACCATTGAAAAGTATGTCGGCGTCGGACAACGCCGCGCAGCATTACAAGGGGCGAAATATGTGATTAATGCGATTCAGGTTGGTGGCTATCAGCCGTGCACAGTTACCGATTTTGAGATCCCGAAACAGTTTGGCTTGCGTCAGACCATTGCCGATACGCTGGGGATTGGCGGCCTGTTTCGCGCCCTGCGCACCCTTCCGGTGCTGTTTGATATCGCCCGCGATATGGAACAGGTGTGTCCCGATGCGTGGTTCCTGAACTACACCAACCCGATGGCGTCCCTGACCGGCGCGATGTTGCGCCACACCGGCATCAAAACCGTCGGCCTCTGCCACAGTGTTCAGGTCTGCGCTGAAACGCTGCTGAAGGCGGTGGATATGCCCACCGATGGCGTGACCTGGCAAATTGCCGGTATCAACCATATGGCATGGCTGTTGGATATTAAGCGTCATGGTGAAGATATTTATCCGGAAATTAAACGCCGCGCCGCCGCGCTGCAACATAAGCATGACGATATGGTACGCCATGAAATCATGCGGGTCTTTGGCTACTATGTCACCGAATCGTCTGAGCATAACGCCGAATATATGCCCTACTGGATTAAACGCAACTATCCGCAATTAATCGAGCGCTTTAATATCCCGCTGGATGAATATCCGCGCCGCTGTATTGAGCAAATCAATAACTGGCAATTGCAACGTGAGCAATTAACCCGTGACGAAGCGCTGACTCATCACCGCAGTCATGAATATGCGTCTTATATTATTGAAGCGATGGAAACCGACCTGCCGTATAAAATTGGCGGTAATGTGCTGAACCGTGGGTTGATTACCAACCTGCCGACAGAAGCCTGTGTCGAAGTGCCGTGTCTGGTGGATGCACAAGGGATTACGCCAACCGTGGTTGGCGACCTGCCGCCGCAGCTGGCAGCGCTTAATCGCACCAATATCAACACCCAGTTACTGACGATAGAAGCCGCCGTGACGCTGAAAAAAGAACACATCTATCACGCCGCGCTGCTTGACCCGCACACCTCGGCTGAGCTGTCGATTGATGACACCATTCGCCTGTGCGACGCGTTAATCGAGGCGCACGGCGACTGGTTACCGGCGTACCGCTGATCCCCACCTACCCTACATTTAAGCCGCATCGAAAGGAGACCGACGCTGTTTTTCCGGCTGTCAGCGTCGGTACTCCGGGGACATGCGGAGATTGTCATGAGCGTATCGTTAAAAACTAAAATCAGCTATGGATTCGGTGCCTTTGGTAAGGATTTTGCCATCGGCATTATTTATATGTACCTGATGTACTACTACACCGATGTGGTCGGCGTATCCGTCAGTATGGTGGCTTCGCTGTTTCTGGTGGCGCGTATTCTCGATGCGCTGCTTGATCCGGTGATGGGCTGGATTGTCGAACGCACCCGCACGCGCTGGGGGAAATTTAAACCCTGGATTCTGATTGGTACACTGGTGAATTCCGCAGTGCTTATCAGCGTATTCTGCGCGCACAACTTCTCGGGTGGCGCGCTGATCGCTTACATCTGGGTGACCTATATTCTTTGGGGCTTTACCTACACCATTATGGATGTGCCGTTCTGGTCGCTGGTGCCCTGCATCACCGTGGATAAGCGCGAGCGCGAGGCGCTGATCCCGTGGCCGCGCTTTTTCGCCAGCAGCGCCGGTTATCTCACCGGGGTGATTGGCCTGCCGCTGGTTAACCTGCTGGGCCAGGGGCATCAGGGCGAGGGTTTTATGCGCTTTACCTTTATTCTGGTGTTCTTTTTTATCCTCTCGACCCTCGTCACGCTGATTAACGTCAAAGAGAAATACTCCTCCTCGCACCCTGGCGCTACGCAGGTGCAACATGGTCTGAAAAGCGTACTGATGATGATCGTGCGCAATAAACCGCTGTTTGCACTGCTGATTATGGCGCTGTCGTGGAATATGGCTCATAACGTGATTCAGTCTTTTGCCATCTACTACTTCAAATATGTTGTCGGTCGGGAAGAGCTTTTCCCGTGGTATATGATGTATGCCGGTATCGCCAACCTGGCGACCATTGCGCTGTTCCCGATGCTGGCGAAACGCTTTTCGCGACGGGTGTTATGGATTAGCGCCTCAGTTTTACCGGTATTGAGCTGTCTGCTGCTGCTTTACGTCGGACTCTATGCGCCGCAAAGCGCCGCGCTGATTGCGCTGTCTGGTATTATGGCCAACAGCGGGGGGGCTTTCTTCTGGGTGTTGCTGGTGATTATGGTGGCTGACACCGTCGACTATGGTGACTATGCATTGGGGATGCGCATCGAGAGCATTGCCTTTGCGGTGCAAACCATGGTGGTTAAGGCCGGTGCGGCTTTTGCCGGGCTGGCGATTGGTGTACTGCTGGGGGCTGTCGGATATCAGGCTGGCGTCGCGCAAACCGCCAGTACCGTGATGGGCATGCAGGGCATTATGATTGTGCTGCCGATGCTGTTCTTTGCCCTGACGCTGTGGGTCTATCTGCGCCACTACACGCTGGATGGCGCACTGCTTCAGCAGGTGCAAAATCATCTGAAACGCAAATATGATGAACCGGTGGATGCCGCCGCACGCGCCGCCGCGGTAGCCACTGACTTTAAGCCAGCAGCGGGTGAACCGACTACGGTTAAGTCGTAAAGCGAGATTCAGGGGCCGGTCAGCAGCATCGGCTCCTGAATGAATATCATTTTAATGATTAACACGGCAGGGTTAATAAACATGATGATATAATAACTACACTTGTAATATTATTATTATCTAACTTAATTAAAATCATTTCATTTGAATCTAATTATTTATAACCATCCTGATTGACAGCCCCTCATTTCATAAGTAAATTTCAAGCTTAAGCATTAGAATTAATTTCCAGCTTCAAGACAACCGCATGATTTAATTATTAAGCTTACCGTATTTCGCGTTATCTAGGCTCTGTTATTTATAAGTTTTTATAATATTACAGACACATGGATATGTCCTCGCATCGGTCAGCAATATTAACGGCTTAAAGGAAATGGGCAGGCTTAATTATGAAAATATCTTCCGCAACATTGCAAAAAAGACCCGCTGAAAATCCGTCTCTCCGACTGCTGCCCTGGCGGAGAGAATGATGGAGAAAATTAATCAGCAACCACTACCCATGGTGATTATTGTTAATGCCATATCGACCGGCGCACTGTTAGCAGAAGAGCTTTACCGCGCTTTTCAGCTGATCCATATTGAGTCCAGCGCCTCAGTGAAAGCTAACGATAATCCCTGTTTTCAGCGCGATAAATTTTCACAGTTTTTCACCTGGTATGATGACGATGAGGAAGCCATCATCGACGAACTCAGAGCGATGCGCCCTGTTGCTATTATTCCGGGCAACGGGGCCGCCGTAGAGCTGAGCGACCTGCTTGCCAGCCGTCTGTCACTGCGTGGCAACTCTCCGCGTACCACGCACCTGCGGCAGGATAAATACGCCATGAATCAGGCTGCCAGTCAGCATGGGCTGCTGACTGCTGCTCAGCACATCAGCAACCATCCGTCTGAACTGAAAAGATGGTACTTACATCAGGGATTTATCCGCGCGGTGATAAAGCCACTGAACGGTGCCGGTTCGGGGGATGTTTACCTCTGTGAAACCGCCGGGCAGGTTGAACAGGCAGCACAGCTGATTATTGGAAAATATCACCGCACGCAGGTCAGAAACCATGCTGCGCTGGTGCAAAAATTTATCGAAGGCCCGGAGTATAGGGTGAATACCGTCAGCTTTGAAGGGCAACGCTGGACCACCGATATCTGGAAAGTGCATAAACGCTTCCGGCAAGGGCGCAACCTGTATGACTATGACGAGCTCTGCAATCCACAGCATCCGGATGCCAGCGCGTGCCTCAGTTATACCTTACAGGTGCTGACCGCAATTGACATTGTCACCGGCGCAGGCCATACCAGGCTGATTCTTTCGCCGGAGGGTCCGCAGTTGCTGAAAACTGGCGCACACGCATCCGATGCGGCTAATCCGCAGGCGATTCGCCTGGCGACCGGTGCCGATCAGCTGATGCTGATGCGCTATGCCTACACCGCGCCGGAAAAACTGACGTCGATCCCACCGGTTTATCCGTTTCGCAAACATTTGCGCTGTGTGCACGCCATTGCCTCTGTTATCCGGCCATTCTCCCGGCGTAAATTACAGGCGTTCTTGTTACAGCTGGAGTCGTTTTTCAGCGTGGTAATGAAATCTGCCGAGGGTGCTGTACTGAAACCGACCGTGGATGTCGCGAGCTGTCCGGCGGCCTTTTTTCTTGCCAGTGACCATCCGCAGCAGATTGAGCACGACTATCAGTTATATCGCTTATGGGAAACAGATAATTTGTGAGGAAAGTATGTTACCGTCAGAACTAAATGTCCGGGCGGCGTTGTCGCCGCCCGAGATCATTTCGCGTTAAAAACTATACTGCAAACCTATGCGGAAGCGCGTTTGTCGTTCATCGCTGGTTTTACGAACGCTGATATTCCCCACCTCAGTGTAAGGTGCCCAGTTTTTATCCAGCTTCCACAGTACTTTCACATTATGCTCATAGTCCCACTTCTTATTATCGAAACGAATCTGGTCACTGTGTTTATAAATATAGTTATATTCGAAACGGAAATCCTGATAGCGGTATCCCAGCCAGAATTCGCCACGATTCGTTTTTTCATCTTCTTTGCCATCCTCCGAGACCCGTTTATATTCGTAACGATAACGGCCATTTAAATAAACCCCACTGTCAAAGGTATAGCCAGTGGTTAAAAAAGGCTTGTAGATACTGCTGTTGCTGGATGATTCGAGGGTAAATCCTGGCTGAACAAACCAGGCTGGCGTAATTTTATACTGGTAATTGATACTGCTTTCCGTGCCGTTACTGACGATATCGTGGAAAGCTTTGTTGCTGTTGTCGCCATCCGATTTCCATTTTGCTTCCAGTGAGAAGCCAAAGCCGTTATCAAAACGATGGGAAACGGCAAAGCGATCTTTATGGACTTTGCTGTCATCCTGCCACTCATGCCGCACATCCAGCGTTACCGCCGCAGCCTGAAAAGAACACAGCAGTAACCCGCAGATCATTAACGTCTGTTTATTCATTACAAAACCCCATTGGTATTTTTTATTAGTGTTACATCAGGTTTTATTATTTCGCTGTTGGTTTATTATCATCCAGCGTCAGGAAGCGATTATCTTTCAGGCGGCCGGTTACCGCATCGGCATATTCCGCTGGTGAGCTGCGCAAGGAAACATTGCCCTGCAACTGACTCTGTTTATCTGCCTGAGTGTAAGGACCGGGACGGAAAAGATAATTAAAGCGTTTATTATCGATGGCAGTATTATTGCGCACCACTAGGGCACCCGGATTAAAGTTATCGGTAAAGCCATCCATGCCATTTTCTATCGCGACACTGCCCGATACCTGATGCGCCACGGGTAAACCTTCACCGCCGAGTTTAAAACCATTATTACGATTACGCAGTGCAATACTGTTTTCGATAATCACCCGACCGTTCGGGCCATCTTCGATTTTATTAAACAGGTCAAAACCATCATCAACGTTATCATGGGAGAAACAGGCAATCAGTTTATTCCCCTCCCCGACACGCATTTTTACCGCAAAGCCATCAGCATTAATCTGACCGGGATCTTTATTGCCATAAGACTCAGAGTTAGAAATGATATTGTGGCTGGCCCACAATGCGCGCCCTATCCCCGCCGGGGAAGCCACCCAGATACCGGTGTCGTCAGCATGGTGCGCCACTACCCGATCAATATGGTTATAACTGCCGGAAATATTGAAGCTTTTTTCCGTTACCGTAATCCCCTGAATATCCCAGTGGCTGGCTTCCAGATTCAGCCCATAAAACACCACGTGTTTGCCAAGCGGGCGCAGCTTCTTCGCCTGCTCTGGGGTGCCGCTGGCGCTGGCAGGCAGAGTGGTCAGCGGGTAGTTACCTTCAGCCAGCCACAGAGTGCCGCCCGGTGACAGCACGGCGGCAGCGGTGGCAAAATCCAGCGGCTGCTCACGGCTACCGTTATTATCAGCCTTACCTTGCGGCGAAACATACAGATTGACCGCATCGGCGAGTTTGACCGGCCTCACCGTCAGCTTATCACTCAGGGTTTCACCGCTGTTGGTTACCAGACGCCAGCTTATCTCGCTGGAATCCGCGCCGGTATTCACCGACAACGACTGCATCTCACCGGCTTTTAGCGCTTTATCCTGCACCAGTGGCTGGCCATTGCGGCTGACGCTCAGTTTGCCTGGCTGATTACTGCGCAGCTGGAAGCGGTAATCCGGACGCGCGGTCAATGATGAAGAAGCTATCTCGACCCGGGCCGGTTGCGCCGCAGCGACAAATTTCTCGGCAGCAACCGCGTGATGCTCACTCAGTGTCAGGCTGGCCTGATGAACGGTAATCCGCGCATTGCGCGAGGCAAAAAAGCCGACGTAATAACCGCTGTTATCCTGCACCGTCACCCGTTCTGCATCCCCCGTTTTCTGCGTCACCCACTGGTCACTGTCCACTGCGGCCCAGCCGGAGATAAAACCGTCATCCGTTCGCGCCAGCCGCAGACGAAAACGCGGCGTTTGCCGGATATCCAGCCGATGGTGGTATGCCTCGCGAACCATCTCCACACCCGCATTGCCCCAGGGATTTTTGACGCCGTTGCGCGCGATTTGCGTCACCTGTAGCAAATGGTGAGATTTTTTATCTTCGGTAAGCAGCGCATTCATCACCATATTGGCGGCGGCCGGAAACTCTTCGTAACCGGGTTTCAGCTTCTCAGCGCGCGCCTGCCCCAGCACATCTCTGACCAGCAAGCCCGCGCCCTCCTGCCCGGCGGGCAGCGCGCCATTTTCCGGGCCAAATTGCTCAACGCTGATCTCGGCATCCAGCTGCATATTGGCGCTGGCGGGCAAAAAGGTGTAATAAAACGTCAGGCCGTCGTGGCTGTTACCAATTTTGCCGCCACGGCTTTCAATATGAACCGGCGTTATCAGCTTGCTTCCTTGCACCGGTACAGGCTGACCATTTTCCCGCGTCACCTGATTGACGCCGACCTTCTCAGGCAACACATTCGTGGCGAAATTCACATCGGTCGACTGACCGAAGGCAATCGCTCGCCATACCAGCGTATTGCTATCAGGTAACTGACTGGCGGCGCTGCAACTGATGCTCAGCATAAACAGCGAGCAGGAAATGACCTTTATTTCCCTCATTTCTCTTTCCTCAAAACGAGTTAATCCCTTCCTGCCCGACGGGCAGGAATGTAGTGATCGGATATTGCTGTGGTTTTAGCGTTGTGGCAGCTGTTCCGACATCGCGGGCGCAGCCTCTTCGGCAAGCTTCATTTTCCGCGAGATATCGCTGTTACCCCAGCACTGCTCGTAGGGATAACCCACCAGGGTTTCAATGACTTCGCGCACGTCAGGTTTGATGGCACTCAGCTCGCCACCGGCTTTGATACGCGCCACTTCTTCCAGCACAATGCGATGCGTTTTGCGATCGAGGGTCATCTGGCGACTAAAGATAATCGCTACCAGCGCCAGCACAATCACACCACCGAAGAACACCCACGAAATCGCGGTAATCGCGCTTTCCGGCTGCACATGCGATTTCGACTGGAAGCCGTAATAGCTGAGCAGAGCGCCCATTGCAAAGACGATAATCGAACGCACGATTTTACCGGCGAAGGTCATGGCACCGGCATAGATTCCTTCACGGCGACGGCCAGTAAAGACTTCATCCACATCCGCCAGGAAGGTGTAGACCGTCCATGGAATGTAATACACCCCGCCGGTTCCCAGGCCAAAGATAACGGTCACACCAATAATCGCCACCGTGGCAATATGGGCTGGCAGGTGCAGGAAATGCAGTAAGGTATAACAGCACACCGCGAAGATAACGATTAACAGCGCCCAGGTGTAAGGCTTACTAAAGCCGCGCTTAACGCAGATACCAATAAAAATCGCGGTGGAGAACAGTTGCAGAATCGCATTCAGGCTGTTCAGTCCGGCCAGAATAGCCGGGTCGTATTGCAGCACAAAAATCACATAGTAGGTAAAAACGGAAGCAAACAGCCACTCAGCGCCAAAACCAAACAGATACATCCCCAGATGCTTACGGAACACCCGCAGATAAAACGTCGACTGCATATCACGCGCCAGCGCCACCACGGTTTTCCACAGGGTCTTTTTCTGCCGCACTGCTTTTATGCCGGTATCTTTTCGTTCCCAGGAGAAGCCATGTAACAATGCCACCGCGACAAACAGGATCAGGCCATAGGTAATGCCGGTATACAGGAAAGGCTGCGCAGACTCTTTACCGTACAGCAGGATAAATTGTCCGGGAATAAATGCCGCGAGGAAGTTGGCGATTTTGCCAAACATCGCCTTATAACCGGTCAGTTTGCTGCGTACAGCAAAGTCATCGGTCATTTCAGTGGCCAGGGTTTCATACGGCACCATAACCGAGGTATAAATCAGTTCAAAAATGACGTAAGTGGTCAGGTAATACCAGAAGCCAAAGCCTTCCACCCACAGTAGCGGGTAGAACATCATTAACGGTGCGCCAATAAGCAGGAAGAAACGCCGACGGCCAAAACGTTTACCCAGCCAGGTATTACCAAAGTTATCACTCAAGTAACCCATTAATGGGTTACTGATGGCATCGATCACGCTGGCCACCGAAAAAATAAACGAGGCCTCCAGCAATGTCAGCCCGCAGAAGGTAGTATAAAAATAGAGTAACCACGCACCAGCAATGGCCAGGGCGCCACTTCCCAGCAAATTGCCTCCGCCGTAAGCCAGTTGATGCCCCAGCGTGACCTTCCGCCCATCTTCCAAAAGTATCGTTTTTTTAGTCATAACATTCAGGTCTCTTGAAATTAATGAACCGATGTTTCATTTTTAATAAAGCATGGTTTTATATATTTATGAGACCTTAATTGATGTGACAGCCGTCACTCAAAAACATAAGGAGATTTTTTTATTTACTTTTTGCGACACAGATAACAATTTTTGTCTTATGCTGGCGTTAGCATTTAAATACAACTATAAAATCACCTAAAATCAATAAATTAACCATCATTTAAAGTGATAAATGTGATGTTAACGTCATACAAATTTCCACCGAGCTGGCGGCCAGAGTCTGGTAATACGATAACTTTTGATTGATATTCAGGAACGGGAGAGAAGTGGGTTAACCCGCTTGTCGGGGTGGGATATTTGACATGATGGTATGCAGGCCAGATAGCCTCTGGCACGGGCGGCGAGAACGCCGCCCCAACGGCCTTGATCGATGATAACCTCGGCACGGTTGTAGGGAAGCCGTTTTCGGCTCCCGTTCTGAGGATATGCAGGGTGCAAACCTAAGCTGATAGCGAGCCTGACGTTATTGATTGACTGGTGACACTGAGGATCTGCGACGCATTTTATCCAGATACATTACCGCATCCGCTTCGCGTAACGCCATATCCGGAGTAGCACTCGCCGGATTAGCGACTATCACGCCAACACTGGCACCAGGGTAATCGATAAAACAGGATTCGAGCTGGTATTCCCCGGTCAATAATGCCGACAGCCTGGCTCTGAACGCCTCGGCTGCATCGACGGCATGGTCATAGTGTTCCGGGCCAACGAACGCCATAATAAATTCATCCCCTCCCAACCGCCCCAGCACTTTATCGCTGGTCGCCTCCTGCCGCAGGCGTTCGGCGATAGATTTCAGAAAGGCGTCGCCGGTTTCATGTCCGTAACGATCGTTAATTTGTTTAAAACCATCCAGATCGGCAAATGCCACCAGCACATAGCGTGAATCATCACTGGCGCGGGAAAACAGCTTCGGCAGCTGCTCGAAAACCGCCCGGCGATTAGGCAGGCTGGTCAGTTCATCGGTTAAGCTTACCGCCGTCAGTGCGGCATTGGCTTCCTGCAATTGCTGCAACAGCTGCTCTTTACGAATGTATTGACCAATCAGCTCGGCAAAGAGTTGTAACACCTGCTCGGCGCGCTCGGACAGACGGTGACTCTGGCTACTGGCAGCACAAAGCGTGCCGTAAAGATTGCCCTCCGCCAGCATCACCGGAGTGCTGATATAAGTGGTGATACCCAGCTGTTTTGCCGCCTGTGAGTCACCCCAAACGCCGGGCACATCACAGGTGAAAGACCGCCCTTCATCCAGCGCCCGTTTACATAAGGTATCTTCCCAGGGAACGGACAAGCCTTCAGGAATCTGCATCTCTTTGCTGTTACGCGAGAATAAAATCTGCTGCTGAATTCCCTCAGCGTCAATACGCGTCAGGTAGGTCGACTCCATCTCAGTGACCAGCTCAAGCATTTCCAACAACTGACGAACAAAGCCTTCAAGCGTGTTTTCAGATTCCAGCGCAGTGGAGATGCGCTCAATCAAATTTACCGTCATAAATCTGCGTTTCCAGTTCTCAGGTGTTGGTGTCAGTAAAAAGCAAAATGGCGGCGGAGCTTCTCGCCTGTTAAAGATAATTGATTGATTTTATATCTTTTTTATAACACATTCGCGCCAGCGTCATATCAGCGTTCAAAGGCTGCCGGAAATTTTTAAGATTTTTCGCCAGATGAAAAGGCTATCTTAACAGCGCAGACAGGATTGTCTCAATGGGGGGAATCTGAGCAACCCCGGATAACCAGGGCTGCTCCACAGGCGGCAACGATTACTGCGGTTCAACCTTTTCGGCACGACTAAAGCGCTTGCCGTCAGCACTGGCGGAGCGAACCCAGACTTCGCCTGTTAAGCGCGGTCTGTGCCGATCGTCATATGCCAGCCACTGCTGACCGCCATCGACGGAATACTGGATTGCGACACCCGGCAGGGAAATATTGGCTTGCAGAATGGCATCAACCACACGAGCGCCCGGCAACGGCAAGCGGTACTGAATGTCGGCTTTGTCCATTTTTGGCAATTCGCGCTGACCCAGCAGCGTGGCGAAGCGCGCCCAGTCATGCTGCAATCTTTTCTCATTCACAAAGTGCGTTTTGCCCGCAGAAAACTCACGACCCGCTTTATACTCCAGCTCCCAGTCGGCACGATGCCACGCGCGCTCTGCCAGCGGAATTATGCGCGGATAAATGCGGTACTCCATATCGTCATCGGTGCGGACGGTCTCGCTCCACAGTTGACCCGAGATACCGTAAGCCCCCGGCCAGGCTTTGTCACTTTTGGCGACAAAGCTATTGCCGTCACGATCACGCGAAGTTTCCGCATTTTGCGGCAAGTTGTCGGGTGCGAAGCTAAAGATCTTCGCTTCATCGGTATAGCGGGTGCCCCAGTAGTAACCGCGCTCCTGCGGATTAACTTCTGCCGGGAAGTCAAAATAGACGTAATCCGGGTTAGACAGGGTGACTTCATAACCTTTATTGGCCCAGTCGTTGGCCGTATCAAACCCGCCCCAGTAGAGGGTTTCCCAGAAGTTAACGCCAACCCGTTTGGTGGCAAAAGCATTGGCATCTTTGGCATTTTTCAGGCCATCTTCCCATGCCTGCATTTTTTCGATGCCGTGAGCATGAACCAGTTTGCTGACTTCCACCGCAAAGTGGCTGGCAAGATGTTCAACGTCCTCGATTTTTCCGTCACTGACCAGCTTCTGGCAAGCGGGTGACTTCGCCCAGGGCTTATCCTGATTACTCAGGTCTACCCGCCCTTTCCCCGCCTCCGGCTTACCGCTGTAGCCGCCGCCGAGGTAGATATTTTTCGCTTCATCACCGCCAAAATGCCAGGTCATGAGCGGCTGACCGGCTTCCTGATGCATTCGCGCCATTTCGCCAATCACTTTATCGGCAAAGCGTCGCGACGAGTCGAGGCAGGGGTTGAGATAGCTATGGCGATCGTAATATTGCACTGACGTGGTGTTGGACGTATCCGCGGGATCGAGCAGGCGGAATTCACTGGCCTGCTGCGGCTGACCGGCGGCAGTGAGTTTACGGTAACGCGCTTCCATCGCGATAATCGCAGCCCGGGCGTGAGCGGGCATATCGATCTCCGGAATCACTTCAATCTGTCGTGCCTGAGCGTAACGGACAATTTCAATATAATCGGCACGCGTAAAATAGCCGCTGCCATTATTATTGCTGTCGGGGCCGGAACCCAGTTGCGGCAACAGGCAGGTGGTTTCCGTCAGATCGTGACAGCGCTTGCCGCCGACGTCGGTCAGCTCCGGCAGGCCAGGAATTTCAATACGCCAGCCTTCATCATCACTCAGATGGAAGTGGAACTTATTCAGCTTATAAGCTGACATCTGATCCAGCATCCGCATTATCGCTTGCTTCGAATGGAAGTGACGTCCGACGTCGAGCATCATGCCGCGATAGTCAAAACGTGGCGCATCTTTCGCTTCCAGCTGGGCGATAGTTTTGCTGCCATCAGCCGGAATCAGCGACAGAATAGATTGCAGACCGTAAAACACCCCGGCCTGGTCGTAGCCCGTCACTGTCGCCCCTTGCTGACCGAGACTCAGCGTATAAGCGCCGGATTTCGCCAGCTTACCGCTGAAAGCCGGTTTATTAATCTGGGTGGCAATCGGATATCCCGCCGGGTCGCTGGCAATGCCCAGCGCGGCAAAACGCTGTAAAACCGCCTGCGCGGATGGCTTCACCAGCGCACTGAGATCAAGCGCAACGCCGTTACTGAGATCAACATCCTTAGGGTGGATTTTCACTTCCAGCGGAGTCGGTACAATCTGTCCGCGTAGCGCTGCTGCCGTGAGCGGTTCTAACGCTTTATTTTTTGCAAAACGCGTGGCTGGCGACATCAGAATATTATTGTCCGAGGCGGTACGCTTCCACTGGTCGCCGCGAAAAGGGGTGACAAACTGATGCAGATTTTCACTGTCGGTATTCGCCAGTACCTTCGGCTGCGCATCACCGGAAGTGGCGTACCAGCGCGGCATCAGATCGGTTTCAAACAGCTGCCAGTATTCCCCCACCACCGGAATCGTCACTGACTGGCTGGCAGCAAAGCCATTAAATTTATCCGTTGGCTCCAGTTTATGCAGATCGCCGGTCACTGGCGTGATGGTAAAGCGGTCGTTATCCACCTGCAGAATGCGGCGAATACTGTGGAAATAAATCGCCCAGTCACGGCCTTTAATCTCCTGCCCGCCGTTGGTCAGCGTAATCGTGGCGGTGTAGCAGGAGGCAAAATCAGCGCCCAGTTCACCACACTTCACTCCGCTATCTGCCGCACGGTTATCCTGCACGCGGTAATTTACCTGTAGCTGACTGAGCTGATCGACAAGATTTTGATCCGCCATGCTGCTACCGATACAGCCAAATAATCCCGCTGCAACCATCGCTGTTAATTTAAATGCATTCATCTGCAACCTTATCCTTACTGTGCTGGTTTTGAACATCAGAAGAGAGTGAATGGCGCGATAACGATAAATTTCACGTCTTTCTCATCCTGGAAAATATTGCCGTAACCGCCGCTCCAGCTTGGCAGGTCGGAATGATTGTTGTACTGGGTGTAATGCAGTTTGAACTGCGTATCTTTGGCGCGGCCTTGTTGTACGGTGTAGATCGCATCAAGGCTCCAGGCGCTCTCTTTCAGGCGCTGGCTTTGATCGAACTGAGGGTTGCTGCTCGGCCTCGCATCCCAGGCATAGACCCATGATCCCCCGACGGCAAAGCCCGGCAGATCCCAGTTTTTCAGGTCATACATCACACCGGCATACACCGCTTTTTCACCATTGGCGTTGAAGTCCGAACGGTTATCCCACCAGATATCCAGCCGACCATTGGAAGAGGCGTATCCCGGCGTCATACGTTGCAGGAAATAGCCCTGATTGCCTTCGGCCTTCACCATGGTGCCTTCAAGACGCCAGCTAAACGGGCCGGTGGTATAACCTAACGTCACCGCTTGCAGCCACGCCAGGCCGTCGTACAGACTGTTGGGATCGTTTTTATTACCGATCCTGTCCTGCGCGCCATAAAACTGATAGCTGGTGGTCAGTGGATTCCCTGCCAGCTCGGTTTTCCAGCTGGCTTTGGTAAAGTACTGATCGAGGTAACTGGCCGCCTGGCCGTAAGCCGCTTCCACTACCAGATTGTTTTTGAAGTCGTATTTCGCCCCCAGCGAATGAAGGTAAGCAATGTGGGTCTGGCGATCATTACGGCGGAAATCATCCATTTCAGTGTGCCAGGGGGACTTGTATTTATCCGCCCACATATACGCCAGGCTCAGCTCACCGCCCGCTCCAAAATCCGCCTGATATCCGGCTTCGGCACCGCGATAAGTCCCGGGCATAAAGCTCCAGTGCGGCGCAAGCAGCGTCTGGCCGGTTGGCTGGATGTAACCGGCATGCCCCCAGAAACCGTCATGGCGAAATTTTGCCGCGGCCTTATACACACTGGCGCCACTTTTATCACCGGAAAAATCCTCGCTATAGGTCCGGTTTTTCGCGGAAAAGGCGATTTCATTGGGATGGCCACTGGCACGGGATTCAGCCAGTTCAACGGCGGTAAATGCCGCCAGGTCGACGCCAAACAGGTCCCAGGCATAGCCGGAAGAGAAATCAAGATTCAGGTTGGCAGTGGCATGTGAGAGGTTGGTGGCGTAACGGTTGTAGTCCGGGTTGTCTACAATCACCGTGCTGCCGTCCGGGCGCTTTTCCTCGCGAGTTTTATTCAGGTCTTTACGATCGCGCTCACGCTGCCAGTAATAGAAGCCGCCGGTCAGGCTGGAGTCTTCAATAAATCCCTCCGCCTGAGCAGAGGCTGAATAACCTGTTCCCCCCGCCAGCAAGGTTCCGGCCAGGGCGAAAGCCACTGGGTTCAGGGTGGCAGAGGGTGATTTCAGGCAAGCCGTGTCCTTGCCCCGGTTAAGGTGCTGATGCATATAAAATCCTTTTTAACTGACAAAAGCGTTAGGGTACCGAGGCCGGATGCGCGCAGTGCGCAGCCGCCAGGAATGAGTAACAGAATATTTTTCGCGACGCGAATTATCAATCCCTGATAAGGCTGAATTTGTGGAATTTTGACCAGGCGCACATTACGCTGAGAACGGGTGCAAGTCGGGTAATTCAGGCAAGAAATTAAGCAAAACGCACTAATTATCATTAAAATCATAACAATAAAGGCAATAAGCTAACTGAGCCGTATCTGGCAGGTCAGCGCATTCTGGTGACGGAATCAGCATCCGGATATGATTAATTTTTAACGTTAAATATGTTCAGGGATGGGATGGCGTGATGGGATAACCCTGCCCGTGCGCAAGCAACGGGCAGGATGGTCAGACAGTTAGTTTACCGTTGAGCGCTGGCCCAGCCAGTATGCATGCAGCACCAGTGCTGCAGCGGGAATCGCCGCGATATCGCGTTCAAAATCTTCATAGGACAGGTTATCGAGTCTGACAAAGTTTTCTTCCAGACCGTGCAGAGCGATCAGATCCAGCGAAGGTTGCAGCTTTTCAGGCAGCGCCGACCAGTTATCCAGTGCCACACCGCGCATATAGCCGAAGCACCACTGTTCAAGGATGGTGAACTCTTTATCATCCACAAGGCTCTCGCCGAACAGCGGTTCAAACTGCTCCGGGTAGTCATTCAGCCGCTCAGCGATATCATTCATATGCTGGAAGCTGAGCGCCATAAAGCGCTGCAATTCCTCTTCTGATTCCCAGACCGGGGCATACTGTTCCCCCCCCCACAACGCTGGCAACCATTGACTCGGCTCGACCAGATTTGGCCCCGAAAGAATCGCGGTCAGCAAACCATCAAGCTCAGAAACATCAAGTATGGAATGTTCATTACTGTATTTCAGAAGAACATCATCCAGCCATTCCAGTTCTTCCAGCTCCAGTGGTCCTTGTTTCATACTGTTGTCTCCTTGGATAATTTTGCGAGTATCGCCGCAGGGCTAGCCTGAATGCGGAAATAATTGCACCATCATAACATCCTTCCCGCTGAGAGTTGATTGCGCCCGAGCTGATAGCTGCTGTCCAGCAGGGTAAAGTTAAACTGCCGCTGTGATGAGCAGATGACCTGCCGCTGTTTTGTAACAAAAACGGCCTCAATTTCCGGCGTTGTCGCCAGACAGGCCAGCCCTTTTTCCACGCCCATGCCATACAGCAACGTGGTAAAGATATCGCCATCAATAGATTGCGGAGAAATGACCGTGACGCTGAGCAGTTCGTTATCCAGCGGAAAACCGGTTTCGGGATTGAGAATATGGTGATAGCGCTGCCCTGCCAGTTCAAAATAGCGCTCGTAAATGCCGGAAGTGACCACCGATTTTCCGCTGATGCCGATCACGCCAATTAAATCATCCGGCCCGGCAAAGGGCTTTTTCAGGCCGATTCCCCAGTTTGCGCTGCCGGGCATACCGCCGAGCGTCTGCACATTACCGCCAAGGTTGATCAGCGCATCAGTAATCTGCTGCTGGCGGAGAAAATCCCGCACCCGATCGGCGATATCGCCTTTAGCAATCGCCCCGAGGTCGATCTCCATGCCTTTTACTGGCAGAAACACCGAGCGCGCCTGGCGGTCAAGAATCACCTGCCGGGGATCGGTCAGCGTCAGCAGCCGCGCGATTTCCGCAGCAGGCGGAACGCGGTTGCCGTGAAAGCCGATTTTCCAGCATTTAACCAGCGGACCTATCGTGAAATTAAAACAGCTGCCTTCCAGTAAGCTGATCTCTCTGGCGCGGGCAATCAGTTCAAATACCGGCTGGCTGACCACCACCGGATGCTCGCCCGCTGCATGGTTAATCGCCATCACTTCGGAGTCTGGCCGGTTAACCGTCAGCAGATTTTCCTGCTGTTTAATCAGTCGGAAGACGCCAGCGGCTACCGGCTGATTATGCTCCAGCAGCTTGAGCAGGATCGGCGACCCCATCAATACCGCCGAGTAAGCATAAACGCGATCGTCTGGCGACATTGCTGATCCCTCACCGGTTATCGTCTGTTACTGCAAGGGCCGAAGCGTTTCGGCCCTTGTTTTCCACTTAATGACGCGCCAGTGCCGCCGCGTTACGACCGGCCAGAATGCCGAAAATAATAATATCGGCCACCGCATTTCCGCCGATGCGATTCGCGCCATGGATACCGCCAACCACTTCTCCGGCAGCCCAGGCACCTTTAATTACCTGTTTTTCCGCATCCAGCACCGCAGTATCGGTATTGATGGTCACACCGCCCATGGTGTGATGCACGCCAGGAGCGATGCGGATAGCATAAAACGGCCCCAGATTCAGCGGATGACGCAGCGCAGTTTTGCGGCCAAAATCTTCGTCATTCTGCTGCTCAACAAACTGGTTGTAACGCGCCAGCGTCGCCAGCAAAGCATCCTGATCCATATTCAGTTTCACCGCCAGATCCTGTGGTGAAGCGCCGCTGAGCACAAAACCTTTAGCGATATATTCATCGGCGGCTTTGTTGTTCAGTCGCACCTGTTCATCAAAGATCACCCAGGCGCTTTTCTCCGGCAGGGCAATAATCTCCGCTGACACTTTGTCGCGGGTTTCCATTTCGTTATAAAAACGCTGACCCGCCTGGCTGACCAGAATGGCACCGCCGCCGCGAATCGCCTCGGAAATCAGGTAGGACGTGGTTTGCTCGACAGTGGGGTGAATCTGAATTTCACCCATATCCACGGTTTCCGCGCCAATCTTTTGCAGCATGGCAATACCGCTGCCGGTCGCGCCTTTATGGTTAGTGGTAACAAAGCCATCCAGTTCCGGTCGATACTTCACCACCATCTCACGGTTGGCGCTGAAACCGCCGGTCGCCACAATCACACTTTTGGCGTTCAGAATGCGGCTGTCATTGTATTCATCAACCACTTTCACGCCGGTCACCGCGCCATTTTCCGTCAGAATTTCGGCGACGGAAGTTTCCAGCAGCACTTCGATATTGCGCTTGTTAATGTTTTTCACCAGCCCACTGATCAGAAAGCCGCCCACCGCAGAACGGTCAGCCGGACGGTGGGTACGATCGATGCTCATGCCGCCGGTAATGGTGATATCGTTCAGTTCAATACCGTGCGCCGCCAGCCATTCCACCGCCTCGGGAGCCAGTTCGACAAACTCGCGCAGCAATTGCGGATTGTTTTTAAACTTGCCGCCTTTCAGCGTCTCTTCATAAAACAGCTCTTTACTGTCCTGAATCCCTTTCAGTTGCTGGAAGCGGGTTTCTGCCGCGTTCATCCCGACCGAAGCCTTGATGGTATTACCGCCGATGGTCGGCATCTTTTCGATAATAACCACATGCGCGCCTTCATCGCAGGCCTGAATCGCCGCAGCCAGCCCGGCACCACCGCTGCCCACCACCACCACATCATAGTTTTGTGGCGCCTGAGGATTACCGCCCTCTTCAATCACATGTTCTTTACTGGACGTCGCCAGCGCGCGGGAAACGGCTTTCTTCAGCGCCTCACTCTGGGTGGTGGCACCGGTAATCGCATCGACATGGGGGCTGTTCGCCACCAGGATACGTGAACGGAGACTTTCAAAGGTGGTGGTAAAGTCAACGTCGAGGGTATCGTCCGGCACCAGCATGATATCGGTAATACGGTCGGTATCGAGGGTGACGTTAATTTTCAGCTTCAGCGCTTCGGCTTCCACTTTCTCCTGATATACCCCGGCTTTATATTTACGCCCGGAGACGCTCATATCGCGAATCATGGCGTCGACCAGCGAGAAACGCCACAGCGGTTCCGGAATATTCAGCGCTTCACGCTGCGTGCTGTCGATAAACAGTTCAAGCTGTTCATTATTGATGATGCGGTCAGCCCAGTCCGGATACGCGATGCAGGCTTTACCGACCGCCACCAGGTCAAAGCCGTGTTCCAGCCCGCTTTCGGCTTCGGCCTTATTCACCACGCCACCGACACCGATAACCGGGATTTTCGCCAGCGTTGGCGAGCGCATGGCACGATATTTATCAATCAGCGGCGTAGGATCGCTGGTGTCAACAATCGACGGCCGCAACAGTTGGCCGACCGAGAAATGCACGTAATCCAGCCCGCGTGCAGCGAGCTTTTCCAGCAGATACATCGTGTCGTCAAAGCGGATGCCGGGGACTTCCAGCTCTTCCGGCGAGAAGCGATAACCGATAATAAATGAGGCATCGGCGAAGCGCTCCGCCATTTTATGGGTAATCTCCAGCACTTCCAGCGGGAAACGGGCGCGATTATCGCGACTGCCGCCCCACTTATCGTCACGCTGGTTGGAGTTCGGTGAGTAAAACTGCTGAATCAGATAGGTGTTAGCACCATGAATTTCCACCCCATCAAATCCGGCCTTAATCGCACGGTTTACCGCATCACCAAATTTGGTGATCATCACCTCCACTTCTTCGCCGGTCAGGGCTTGCGGCGTAGTGGCCCCTTCACGCGGCGCAGCAATTGCGCTCGGGGCGACCGGGGTTCGGCCGCCAATCAGTTCCGGCTCCACCATCCTGCCGCCATGGTAGATTTGCAGAATGGCTTTTGAACCTTTGGACTTAATGGCGTCAGCAATTTTCGCCAAACCGGATATTTTATTGTCGCTGTCGATGGCAATCGCCCCGGGGAAGGCTGGCCCTTTCGGATCAATAAAACAGCACTCGACAATCACCGTACCGATGCTACCCGCACGATCGCGATAATACTCCACCAGCTCACTGGTCACGGTGCCATCATAGAAGCCGGTACAGGTGGTCATCGGAGCCATCAGCAGGCGGTTTTTAAGTACCGCACCATTCGGCAGTGTAAGGGGATTCAGTAGCGGGGTGAGCGTATTCATTTATAATCGACTCCAGGATTTAAAAGTTTTGATTCTGGTCCGGGCGCGTTATTTCGATTGTGTTATTGGGTCCGGTATTATATGACTAATATACTCAATACGGGCTTTAGCAGGCTATAAATTTAATTATCAACTTTTAAATCAGCGGGAATGTGGTTGTTTTTACAAAAAACAGCGACAAGTGTCTTAATTGTTAACCAAAAACGAATAAAAATCAAACGGGTTACCAATATTAAATTTAATCCAATAAAATCATACAGATACAATCAAACATTGTCTTTTTTGCCAAAGGAATCTACATTCTTAGATGCTGCCGAATATTTGCGTAAAATCAATACTATTTTCAATCAGTAAGGTACTATACAGATTAAGCGCCTTGGGTATTAAACCCGGCCAAAAGGAGTCATAAGACATGTCTTATTCCATTTTCTTTTTGTCAACACAAAAATACCCAGGCCATTACATGCTCACTTTAATTAATAAGCAATCAAGCTGCAGATAAATTACCTGAACTTCGCGGAATGTTGAGTGGTTAACCCGCATTCTTAATAACGTGCAGACAAATACTATCTAACAGGTATCGATGATGAATGACGCTGCGAAGGCTGTTCCTGCCCCACAGGGAACAAAAAAACGCCTGATAATGCTGTTCCTGCCGGTGCTGGTGGCCGTGCTGTTGCTGCTGGTTCCGGTTCCTGGCGGGCTGGAACCCTATGCCTGGCACTTCTTTGCCATTTTTGTCGGTGTGATTATCGGCTTAATCTTTGAACCCCTGCCCGGTGCAGTCATTGGCCTGACCGGCGTGGTGGTGATTGCCCTGTTCAGCCAGTGGCTGTTATTCAGCCCGGCAGAGGTGGCCAATCCCAATTTCAAAATCGCTACCGAGTCTTTTAAATGGGCGGTAAGCGGATTTGGTAATTCCACCGTCTGGCTGATCTTCGGTGCCTTTATGTTCGCCGCCGGCTATGACAAAACCCAGTTCGGTCGCCGGCTGGCGCTGATTCTGGTGAAATATCTTGGACGCCGCAGTCTGACACTTGGCTATGCCATCACTTTTGCCGATCTGTTACTGGCACCGTTTACGCCTTCCAATACTGCCCGTAGCGGCGGCACCATCTACCCAATCATTGCCAACCTGCCGCCGCTGTATGGCTCGAAGCCTAACGATCCCAGCGCGCGCAGGATTGGTTCTTACCTGATGTGGGTGGCGATCACCGCCGCCTGTATCACCAGCTCGATGTTCTTATCGGCGCTGGCACCGAACCTGCTGGCTTTGGCGCTGGTGAAAAGTATTGTCGGCTTTGATATCTCATGGGGAATGTGGTTTCTCGCCTTCCTGCCGCTCGGCGTGCTGCTGATCCTTACAATGCCGTTACTGGCTTACTGGTTCTATCCGCCGGAAGTGAAGGTTAACGACGAGGTGCCGCGCTGGGCCAGCAGTGAGCTGGAAAAGCTGGGCAAGCTGTCACGCAATGAAATCCTGCTGCTGGTGTTTGTTGTCTGTGCTCTGCTGATGTGGATTTTTGCCACCGCATGGATTGAACCGGCGATGGCTGCCCTGCTGGTGGTGGTGCTGATGCTGTGGACCGGGGTGCTGAACTGGAATGATATTATCAGCAATAAACCGGCCTGGAACACCTTTGCCTGGTTTGCCACGCTGGTGGCGCTGGCGGACGGGCTGGCGCGCGTCGGCTTTATCGCCTGGCTGGGTAAAGAAGGCGGCCAGCTCCTCGACGGTATTCCACCGGAAGTGTCGGCGGTGATGCTGCTGATAGCCTTCTTCCTGCTGCACTACCTGTTTGCCAGCACCACGGCGCATACCACCGCGCTGTTACCGGCCATGCTGACCATCGCTGCATCCATTCCGGGCATTAATATGCCGGTGTTCTGTCTGATGATGGTGACTTCACTCGGCCTGATGGGGATTATCACCCCTTACGGCACCGGCCCCAGCCCGATTTACTACGGTAGCGGATACCTGCCGACGAAGGACTACTGGCGCCTGGGAACCATCTTCGGTGCCATCTTCCTCTGCTCATTGATGCTGATTGCCTATCCGTGGATGGTGATGATGTTCTGATCGTGTTCTTGTCAGGCTGCCTGCCCGGCAGCCTGATTAACAGAAGTAGCGGTATTTTAATTGCCGATAACCTAGCCCTTCGATTCAAAGCTGTATCTGTTTTTAGTTGGGTAATACTCGCAAAGGATGTTGTACGAATACAAATCGGGATAGTTAAGCGATGCCGGATTTACTGATGGAATGGTAATTGAATCATCTGTAAGGGGGGAAGTCATCACCGGCAAAAGTGGTTTTTACTTCCGATTCGGTGTCGTATTGGCAATAAAATTCATCAGACGACGGTGATCGACATCTACGGCTCCCTTAGGCGCGCGACCCGCACAGGCCAGGCTATACCAGAGATCCATAGCAGCGCGTGCCCTCTCCAGCCACAGTTGCGGATCAGGCTGCCGATCTCTCACCTGATCCATACAATCATGGATAAAATCTTCTGTCGTAAAGGTCATTGCCGCATAACTGAGATCAAAAGTGGTATTCCCTTTCATGATCCGCGTCCTCTGTATGTGAATCATTTTATGGCTGAAATGATGTCTGCACGGTGTGTTATCCGACAATCTGCTGTTAAACCGGTATGCCCGATGGGTTTATCATCCTCTTGTTGGGCCTGATTGCATACAAACTTAACCTGACGGTGAGATCTTTTTAGTTAATCCCGGAACAGCACCTTGCTACAGGAAGAGGAATTACGCTAACCAAAACAACCGCTTTACCTGTTTCGAGTCAAAATCTCACCACGTTAGCGCTAAACGTAACAGTTTGAGTTATATGGCGGTGGTCATTATCCTGAAGAAATAAATTAACAAATCAATTGCAGCCATACCAATTCACTCTGCTTCATCTGTTCATAAGCCCACCCATTCCACTCTTTCAATTTCAACCCTTTAAATTAAATCCATTAAGTTTATAACGTTACAGTTATTGATTGAATATTTTTTGCGCTACTGAATTAACAACAAAAATGGACAGTGACTTAACTCTATTTTTATGAGAGCCTGAATTTGACAGATCCTTAAGGTATCGGTTTTTAAGGAATTTGTCATCAGGAATAGTTTGTGATGCAAACATAGACTCCATAGTAATTATAATAAATAAGATATAATCTTTTATCTCTATAAGCATTTATTTGTATCTCCCAGGGAAAATAAGTAATGTTTATGTCAATAAACATTGTAATGAATCTCTTCATCTTAGTTTATTCCGGAGATGCTATGTTAAAAGTTAATGATTGCTATGGTTATACAATAGTATTACGGCATACCTCGATAGTGTCATTATATTCATATGGTAAAAAAACAAAAGTAATACTAAATCATCATCCATTTGAGTTGGTATTAAACAATAATATAGAAGTGATTTCATGCTTACTGGAAAAATGCCATGACGCAGAGATACAGACATTGAAAAGTTAAAAAATAACGAATAAATTTTAAGATACAGGGTAGAGTGAGGCTATCCTGTATTGTGTACCAAATTCAGGCATATAGTTTTAATTTGCACTTCATTATATTCTAACCAATAATTTTAAGTGAGTTGAACTGTTCATCCAATATTCGTATCGCCTCTTCAAAGGAAATACTCCCGGATTTATATTCGCTTAATAGCCTTTAAACTTTGACTGACTAAAAAGTCATAGCGAGTTGTGACTTAATATCAACTCCATTACCTTTAATTAATTCACCTTAATTAATTCTTTACCATAACCAATAAGTTTGGCTATTTCTGATTCTTCATAGCATTCCATCATTGCGCTCTCGCATACCGGGCATCAAAATGTTAAATCTTTTTTAAGGGCTAGCTTCATCGTAATTAATTCCCTATGGATAATCAGAACTACACTATCGGAATATTGTTCCAGTCTGATTTATTCTCTATTAAAAACAATCCATTAAAGCTATTTTCCCTTAACGAAATTTTGCTCAGGTATTACCACAAACGCTTACTTAAATTAGCACTTCTAATCCATGCTTTTGCACCACAGACAATAGTTTCAAAGACATCCCGCTGGGGCGCTTCATCCCTGTTTCCCATTTCTGAATTGTCGAAACGCTGGTATTCAGATAACGGGCGAAAACCGGCTGGCTCACATTGAGTTTTTCACGTAATTTTTTTATTTCAGATGGTTGTAGTTCTTTCACATCCTCAATACAGGTTGCATCAAAGTTACGCATCGTTTCCTGTGGGATCACTCCAGCTTTAAACATCCCGGCAGCTGCACTATGAATAGCTTCAAATGCGGGGCTTTTGAATTTAGTTTTTGCAGTCATGGCAAATCTCCACCCGTTCTTTAATCTTCATAAGTGCTGCAATGTTCTGATCTGAGAGAGCAGCGTAATGCTTTGCCAATTCACGGAATCCAGTTAGTTCTTAAGAATCAATGTTCGACATATCCTGTTTGGCATACAGAAATGCGTATATCCAGCGAGCCCCACCTTTAGCCAAAATGATTGAGCGGTCACGATTGTGGTTGAGGCGCTTTTTGTATACTCCACCACCGAGGTTATCGCCCTTACCTTCAATAACATCCATTATGGCCTGACATAACTCACTATCTCTGATGGCGTGCATTTTAGCCGCCCTGGTAAACCATTTTGTCTTGAACACACGCATGATGTAGACATCCTGTCAGCTTTTAGTGTAGCACTAAGTGCTATATTGATCTTCTTTCACCTACAGGATTCAATATAAAACCATATTCAACTGATTATATTTATATAAATTACATACAATTTTACTCAATGCCCCATTAATGCCCCAATTATTTTTTCTTTAACTTAAGCGTGAGAACAAATCGCCGCTTTTAGTAGTTTTGCGGTTTTACCTGTACCACTTTGCTCTGAGGCCAGTGCTGGCGCGGGCTGTAGCTGGTATAGGTAGGGTGGTACAGCTAATTCTGTACCTTTACCATCGGTACCAGTTCAACGACTGCGAAGATTACGGGGTTTAGACCATTTGAAGGTACTGCTGACTCACAATGCCTGTTCTGTCCTGCGGCGCTGCGCGATCAGTGCGCGTTAGAGGGTCTGCCGGATAATGAGACGGTCGCAACCGTCCAGCTCATAGCCTTCTTTCTGCATGGCTGCAGCCAGCTTTCCAGCAATGTTGTTATGATGCATGGAATACCTCAAATACCCGTGAAAGTGGCAAGGCGCTGTTTGTGTGCCTCGGACATATCAATGCTGAAATCCTCATGCTTAGCCTGCCAGGTACCGAACGCGATCAATCCTGCTATCGCCGGGTCTATCTTGTTGGACGATTTCTTTTTGTTCGGCTTGATATTGGCGTTGGCATCAGACTCCATTACCACGTTAACAATAACCCAGCCGTTATGCTGGATAACTTTGCGGTTAACGAACACCTCCAGCGACTTCGCTACCGGACTGAATTAAAGGTAGGTCTGCGGGAACGGCTCTACGTCAAGGCCTGCACCTTGTAGTTGAGTACGCCGATGCGTGGCGTTCCAGGTATAGAAGCCAACCAGCTTGATACTAAATACCTCAGCGTCGCGGAGGATATCATCACGGGTACGATCATAATCGATACAGTCGCCCGGCGTGGTACGTATGGCGGTGGAAAGTGCGCGGCGTTCGCCGGTCAGGATGTAGGTGCGGAGTTCGTCGTTAGAGACGCCTTTACCGTCTACCTGAGTTCCCGGCAGATTGCGCTCTTCGTCCTGGATGGCTTCAAGGCGGCCGATTTCAATATCGAGCACGTCAGCCTGATCGCGCAGCTCTTCAAACTTTTTACCTTCTTTATCGGTCAGGCTGCATTTTTCGCCATCAGCTATAGTGAGGAGCGAGCGCATTTCTTTTTGAGAGCGGTTTTCTGCTGACGTAGTTCAAACAGTTTTTTCATGAATGGTTTCCCGTGACGTTAATTTTTCGACGTAAAACCAGCTCAGGAGGGATGGCCGTTTGGGAAGGAAGCCCATGTCGAGGCAAGGAAACTAAACGGCCAGTGGCGGCTCACGTTTGAGTGCCACTTATCAACATATACATGAAAATATAAATAAAAAATAAAATTCAATCGAAAACATCATAAAACAGCACGATAACAAATAATTTAAATTTATTAGAAATTTTAAAGTTATGATGAAGCTCAATATTTTAGAAAAATTTCCGAATGACAATATCAAAGCAGCAACTTACCAACTCAAAAAAAGGAAATGGAAATGCAAAGCTATGCAAATAAAGGCGGTAATTCTGGAGTAGTAGGCTTTGAAATCACAGCAGACTCCATCATTGTGCAATTCAAAGATGGGATGAAATATGTTTATGATTCGTACCGTCCTGGGGCAGCAGCAGTGGCACACATGAAAACGCTAGCTCTGGCAGGACACGGACTCAATAGCTATATAAGTAGTGTTATTAAGTCGAATTTCGCTAACAAATATCGCTGATTTTGTTTTTTTGGGCGGAGAGTGTCCGCCCTCATAAGTTACTGATTTTCACATGCATCAAGGCTTTATAGACATTCTTACCCGATACTTTTGCAAGTGTTCAATTATCGCATCAAGTTGTTCCCGGTTGGTTGCCAAGATTTCTTGGGAATAGGTGCTTCTTACACAGTCATCGTGGTCTATCCAGAAGAAGGCCCCGTCCGCCAATGCTCGCCGATATTCGTCGCCACTCATGTCGTTCAGATTGTGAAGCCCGTAATAGTCTTTGTGCTCTTTGATTTCTTGCAAAGTGATAGGCATGAATCATTTCCCTTTCGTGTATACAAGCAAAAGTAAGTTAGTTCAGATGGTGGACTGACCCCACGCCAGTAGACAAATTCTGTCCTCACGACGAGGCCTGTTCAAAGGCCTGCGGACTGACGCCGCCGAGATGACTGTGGCGCCGGGACCGGTTATAGAAGACTTCAATGTAATCGAAGATATCCGCCCGGGCCAGATCCCGGGTTTTGTATATTCTCTTCCTGATGCGTTCTTTTTTCAGTGAGCTGAAGAACGATTCGGCCACCGCATTATCCCAGCAGTTGCCACGCCGGCTCATGCTCGGGGCCAGGTTATTGGCCCGGCAGAAGCGCCGCCAGTCGTCACTGCCATACTGGCTACCTTGATCGCTGTGTACGATGACCTCGCCGTCCGGTTTTCGACGCCAGACGGCCATCATCAGCGCGTCGAGCGCCAGTTCACGTGAGAGAGTGGGCTTCATCGACCAGCCGACCACGTTACGGGCGAAGAGATCGATAACCACCGCCAGATACAACCAGCCCTGCCAGGTGCGGATGTAAGTGATGTCGGTGACCCAGACCTGATTGGCCCGGACAACGGTAAACTGCCGCTGCACGCGATTAGGAGCGACCACTGAAGGTCTGCCGGCGATACGACGTGGCGCTTTATAGCCGCGTACGGCTTTGATCCGGTTCAGTTGCATAATACGACCCACCCGGTTTTTGCCGCAGGTTTCCCCGATTTCGTTCAGGTCGCCATGAACCCGCCGGTAACCGTATACACCTCCGCTCAGCGAATATGAGTCACGGATAAGCGTCAGCAGACGCTGGTTATCCTTATCACGCGCCGAGACCGGGTTGTGCAGCCACGCATAGAACCCGGCCCGGGCGACATTCAGTACCCGACACATCGTCATCACACCCCATACAGTGCGGTGCTCATTGATAAAGCGGTACTTCAGTCGGGCTCCCTTGCAAAGTACCGCGCGGCCTTTTTCAGGATATCCCGTTCTTCTTCGGTGCGTTTTAGCTGCGCCCGTAGTTTCAGGATCTCGCTTTTGGCTTCCAGTAAATCCCGGGCATGCTGTTCGCTGTTATCAGGCTTGATAGCCCGTAGCCACTTGTAGAGGCTGTGCGCAGAAACGCCCAGACGGTCGGATACTTCGGCAACGGAATAACCGCGTTCCGTTATCTGACGGACGGCTTCTTCCTTAAATTCAGGTGTAAATCGTGGTGTGCCCATATGCTCCCCCTATGCTCAAACTGTAGGGCAGGATCGTCTACCGGGGTGGGGTCAGTCCACTGTAGGGCAGGATCGTCTACCGGGGTGGGGTCAGTCCAAACTGTAGGGCAGGATCGTCTACCGGGGTGGGGTCAGTCCAGGATTGTCAGCACGGCGTCCACCATATCGGGTGCTTTACCGTCACTGGTTGTCATGGTGTGGAGCCATACGGTGAGTACGGTCTGCGCCTGTTGGATTCGGCACATCACTTCACCAACACTTAATTCCTGTTTCATCGCTTCCCCTCCCGCTGTGCCATTTCTTCACCCAGCCATGTCACAACATTGCCGGCCAGCCGTGCTATCAGCGCGGAGATCGCTTCAATATCACAATCAGCCATGCGGTGCGGGTATGACTCCATCAGCCGGGCAATGATTTCCACCTGGTGCGCGCGTTCTGCGGCTTGTTCTAGTGTGATTTCATGGCTCATTGCTCACCCTCCAGTGCGCGGGCGGCTACTCGCTCGGCAATACCGATTAACTCAAGCCCGGCATCTGTTTCCTCTTCGGTGCTGGTCAGGTACATAGCAGCGTTTAGAATGGCACGAACCTTGTTCAGCGCGTCGATAGCGTCATTTTTGGCGTGTGTATCAGTGCGGGTCATTTGCCAGCCTCCAGTCCGGGAATGGTTATCTGAATCAGTGCGGTAATACGTGCAATGGCAGGGCGTAGAAGTTTCAGCTCACGCTTGCGCTGGCTCATTTCAGCGCTGCCATGTTTACCGTGCCGCCAGTGGGATTTATGCTCTGCTGCTGCGAGGATGTTCTGCGCCTGCTGTATAGGCATAGCCTCCAGCTCTGCCAGCGTGGGGATCGGCACAGGGCGAATGTCTGAGAAGTCCGGTGAGGTGCGAAAATATGCCTCTACAAGCTGCTCCTGAATCTGCCACGACAACGCATCGGTGAAGGGCTTCACCAGTAGCAGGTAGCCCATTTCAGTAACCACAATCCCCTTGCTAGTGCGGGGCGGGAACGCATCAATAAACGACTGCGTGCATATAACGGACGTGGTGAGAACAAAAAAGTGGCGGCCTTCCACAAAACGGCTGCGGTTTCGGTTAAATGCCTTTCGCGCTGTGTCTTTCGGGCGCTGGTGGGCCTCGTCAATCATGGCGAAAGTCACCACGCGTTGGCCCTGATATTCAATCAGCGGCATTTTTGCATCATGTACGGTGACGGCTTTCATACTGCCACCTCCTGAATGCGGGTAATGCGGATAAGACACAGGCCGGAATCCTGCGCTTTCAGCATGGCGGCGGCTCTGGCGCTCTCCTGGCTCTCTGCGAGTGATTTGTGATTAATACCAATGGTCAGGCCACGCTGGTTAACGCCATAGCCATAAACAGTGAAGTGATTAAGCATGAGCAGCCTCCTGAATAGGTAAGCGAGCGGCCAGAGACAGGATGAACAATGGAGCCAGCGCACGGCGTGCCTCATGCTCGGAGTGGCTTCGATGGATACGCGGCACGGCCTAGCGGCTGTGTCAGCACGTGAAATTGCCATAAAGCGGTACTGGTATTTTTTCAGGGTGAGTGAATCCCGCCCGGAAATGGGTGTGATATGATCGTACATAGCTACCTCGTTACTGATGATAACGCTGGTGGTGAGAGGCCCGGTTAGTGTTAGCGCACTGCCGGGCTTCGCCTTTTTGTGTGATACCTGTGCCTTACCTGTGGATAAGGTGGTATTCACAATACATGATAGTGAATCGCACCACAATTCTTTTATGCGATTCACTTTTTGTGTATGCTGAATGACACTTTCAGGAAGGATGCTGTCCATGTCTACCAGTTCAACTAACAACAAATCCCAGCAGATAAACGCCCGTGTTCCGCATGATGTTTTAGAAGAAATGGCGTCAGTTAAGAATGATGGAGAAAGCAACGCTAACTTCATCGTCACCGCAATACGTGGAGAGATTGCCCGTCGCCAGTCAGGCGAGGGCGTAGAATCAGCGCTCCTTTTAGCCAGAGACGCGCTTACCCGCATTGAGGAGATCGGCGCGAAAGCCGGCGAGGATATCCAGCAACTGGTGAGTGTTGCCCGTACAGAGCTACAGCGACGATCACCAAAATAAGACGCTGCTGAAGACTGACCCGCTTGCTGAGTAACACGGGCTGCGCCAAGTGTGTCGCCCATTTCATCACCCCATACCATTCCCGCGCGCGTACTTCTCCGAAAATTCCAGCCAGTAGTATGATTTCCCCCTCGCGCCGTGATGGCGGAAAGAATTTTCTCGCGTGCGCGTACTGGTGCAAAAATTCCCCTGTGCGGACCGGTTGCGGCCACCTTTTTTATGGAGTCCGAAAACTCCTGACTGCTGGGGCCGTTTTTGTCCTCGTACAGCGTGGACATGTCATCATTTGCCATCATTTCGCAGCTGCCGATCTCAGCTTTTGACCGGTGCGAAACCATAACATTTGATAACAGGCCAGCCAGTGGGAAGCCCTGCATGTGGATGGCGTTCATCAGTAAACCTCCGGCAGTTGAGGCTGATGCTTGCGCCATAACTCAGCCTCTTCAGTAATCAGGCGTGCTTTCTCAGCTTTGCAGGATTGAAGGGCTGAACCGCGTTTACTGGCCTTTTGTATATAAGCTGCCTTGCGCTTGCTGTGATCGTTGAGAAAAGCGAACGGAACGCCATACGTGCCAGTTTTGCGGATAGATGGGATAACATCCCGAAATATCCAGTTACTGAACCGGTGGGCAAATGTGCCGGATGTGGTGGCCTTCCTGCTACGGGCGATCAGTTTGTAAAAACCAGACTCGCATACTGTGCGTACAACCTGGCTGCCACCCGGGGTAGGTATTAAACACTCCCCCTTCTCATCACCATCCAGGCGGCGTAGTGCGACTAAGTGATCCGCCATTTCCAACGCTCGACAAACGTCCTTAGCAACGAACCATGGCTCACCGAATATATTCGCCACACGCACGGTTACGCTCTCGAATTTGATAACGGAAATATCACGCACATCGGCGCGGTAAATACGGTTCTGGCTGTTTTCAGAATGAGTGAGGTCCTGCCCGGTGATAGGCATATTTTCAGTTTTCATTGGTCAGGCTCCGATTAAGCGGTGGAGAATGAGTCCGGGTATAAGATCAGGATGTCGTTAACCTCCTGCTGTGACAGGCTGGCATAGCCACCAGCAAAAGCATTACGGTTAACAAGCTGAATAACACGCATAACGTCAGCACGGCAGGTAATACGGTAGCGGAAATGTGATCCAATTCCGTCACCATTCGGCTCGTCGATACGCTCCAAGCGAATATCTAGCTGACGTTCTAATTCGGTCGCATAATTTCTGGCGCTGGATAATCGGCAGTAACGGAGAATCTCATTTTCAGTGAATCCGTTAATACCAGTACGCATCATATAGACCCTAGCCCTATGTTTTTTCGGGGCTGGTTTGTTGGTACTGGTAGGGGTATCATCGGAGGTGCTAACCTGTTCGATGATGCCCGCCTCTGTGCGGGTGCCTATTTGCATTATGCAACCTCTCCGCGAGACTCAGCGATTCGCTGATTAATCCATTCGTCGATTTCACTTTCAATAAAAGCGACAGCACGGGCACCAATTTTAATTGATGCAGGAAACCGTTTTTCTTTAAGAAGCCGATAAATCCAAGCCTTGCTATACCCTGTTCGCCGCTGTACTTCTTCGATACGTATTAAGGATTTCGACATATTTACCTCGTGACATCTATTGATTTAACGAGATACATTTCAGCAGGAAAAAATCATATTTTGTGGAAGTTAGAACAAAAAAATGGAAGTGAAAAAAAATTAAACCCTAGATTTATTGGAAGCGGCAGGCCGGATGGATTTGTGAAAAATGTGCCCGGTAGGTACGTTTTGGAAGTGTAAGTTCCCGGGCAGAAACTTTTGGAAGTTGTTAATCTTCCAGTTTGGAAGTGTGTGCGTTTAGAGCCAATGTCAGCCAGTCACGTAGCGCCCGCTCAGTAACATTAACACCCATACCGTAGCTGTTAATTGCTTGTTCTGCCGCCTGTATTACGGCTGACTTGTTCATCTTCCCACCCCTTTTGAAGCGTTCGCCCGTTTTTTCTAAAGCCACAGCAAGCCCAGCTATAAGCATCAACGCAGTGTCTTTCCCACCAAAATCTATAGTTTTGGAATCCAGATCATTTGCAGGAACATCCACTAAATCCTTAGCTAATTCAGATTCTGCATTGGTACGTGTTAGAGGCTCTTCTAAAAATGGGAAAATGCCATTAAGACTACTGACCCTGAAACCAGCATTGTAAGCCATAGGACTATTCCAATCACAATTCTCAAAGGGTACTTCATCGTAATGAGGCAAAGCACCGTACTTTATCACATCAGACAATATATCTCTGAATACTTCTAAGTCATGTTCTATTGGATATTCAGAGAATAGAGAACTAAATTTATAATGTGCGTCAATACTCACTAACTCAGGAAACTGCTCTTCAAATTCTGAAGTTCGTTTCAGTAGCCATTTCGCCACTAAAACATCGTTACTTTCACGAGTATACTCCTTAGTTCGATTAATTAAGTCCATGATGCTTATGAATTGCATTTCAAATTCATCTAGTTCGCTTTGAATATTTATCACACGCCACCTCACGCCCTCTAATTTTGGCGGCTATGCCAGCCCGCAGAGGTGTGCGAGTTTTCGGGGATCAGCCTAGACATAGCCTATTCTTTGTTCGTCTACTGAAGTCTACTATCAACCACAACCACTGTCTATTCATCCAGTTAAGCTAGTTTTCCGAATGTGCCGTGAACCACGTTATCGCCGTTCGCCAGCGCTTCCATATAGTCGGCATACCATTGAAGCATCTCCCGGCGGCCGTCCAGGTACTGGGCGTGGTTGTAAGTGCCGCGGATCGAGTTTTTATCGACGTGAGCCAGCTGCGTTTCAATCCACGCAGTGTTGTACCCCTGTTCGTGCAGAATGGTGCTCATTGTGTGCCGGAACCCGTGCCCTGTGGCTTTGCCGTCATAGCCGATACGTTTGATCACCTGGTTGATGCTGGCCTCACTCATTGGCTTACCGGCGTCGTTACGGCCGGGGAAAACATACTTTCCGCGGCCAGTGAGCTGGTGGATGTCCTCCAGGAGCGCTTTCACCTGGCTGGACAAAGGCACAACGTGCGGCCGGCGCATCTTCATTCGTTCGGCAGGTATCTGCCAGAGGTCTTTCTCCAGATCGATATCAGCCCACTCAGTAGCGCGCAGCTCGATTGTTCGCAGGCCGGTGAGCATCAGCAGACTGGTGGCAGAACGCGTCACTATGCTGCCGCTATAGTCGCTAAGAGCCTTGAGAAAGTCCGGTATCTGTTCGAGGTTCAGGTGAGGGAAATGCTTCTGCTTCGGCGCTTTCAACGCGCCAGCGAGATCGGTAACGGGATTATTCTCTGCCCTTCCGGTAATCACCGCGTGGGTAAAAATCTGCCTGCAGGCCTGCCGGGTCTTCTTCAGCTTATCCAGCACACCACGCTGTTCCATCTTACGCAGCACGGCCAGCATCTCAGCCGGTTTAATGTCGTTGATCGCACGCTTACCGATGAAGGGGAAAATGTCTTTGGAGAGGTATTCCAGGATGTCGGAGGCATAGCCTTCTGACCAGTTGCCTTTTTTGTGGTCGTGCCACTCGATGGCGATCGCCTCGAAGCTATTCTGAACGGCTAATACTTTGGCTTGTTTCTCGGCCTGCTTCTCCTGCCCCGGATCGCCACCAGCTGCCAATACCTTTTTTGCTTCATCGCGACGACGCCGGGCATCGGCCAGTGGCACATCAGGATATACCCCCACCGCCAGCAACTTCTCTTTGCACGCAACGCGGTATTTCAGCCGCCAGTATTTTGCACCGTTAGGATTCACCAGCAGATATAGGCCGCCGCCGTCAGCCAGCTTATAGGGCTTATCCTTTCCTTTAGCAGACTCGACCTGACGGGCGTTAAGCTTCATTTTGGGGGTATCTCATTTCATTGAACGGGACTATACCCCCAAATGTACCCCCACAGGGTTGTAGACTTCAATAGATGTTAGTACACGTTACGATAACGAAATTTCGCTTGAAAGGCTGATTTAATTGGATTTTGTAGACGTTGAGATACTTCAGGAGAGATGAAAATGGTACGCCCTACAGGATTCGAACCTGTGACCTACGGCTTAGAAGGCCGGTGCTCTATCCAACTGAGCTAAGGGCGCATGGTGATTGCGTCGAATTATACGGTGCGCACGTGGTGAGTCAACGTTTTTACTTATCGCAGCGTACTGTTGCTGCACTTATGAACAGTCACAGCCTTATCTGTGCCCGAAAGCGGTATAACTTACAGATTACCGAAGCTGAAATCGGGTCTGCGTATTGACTCAGTGCCGGTTCAGCCGTGAATTAATCGAATAGATATTATCATGTTGCGTCCCGCTCCCCTCTTCCGCCGGAGCAAAACGCGCATTGTAGCGCAGGCGGAAAGCGTGCATCTCCTGAGCGTCTGGCTCTATTTCCCGCAGAAAGCTCAGCGCCAGACGGACATGCTCACTGCTTAACGTCGTCGGCAGATAAGCCTTGCGCAGTACGCCGCGCCAGAACTGCATGCTTTCGTCGGATTCATCAACGATAAATACCTGATAAATAAACAGTACGCTGGCAGCATTGGCAAAGTGGGATTCATTATCGCGTGACAAATAATCGATAAATTCATCCGCTGCCGGTTTACCCATCAGGCTTATCAGCGATTCAACATATACCGGATCGAGATTCAACCTTTTGCTCAGCGCTTTTGACGCACGGCGGGTTTGCGAGTTCAGCACGCGAAAACCAATAATAAACACCAACACCAGAGTCACAAGCATCAGCCAGATCATGCACTATCCTGCCAAAAGGCGTTTTAATCGGGTAAACAAGGGCGTCAGAGTAGCAGTCAGTCCCGAAGCAGGCAACCGGCGGAAGGGGCTGGCAGGTGCTGATGCCGCTTAAGTAAAAAGATCTCATTATGGCGTTATCAATAAACAGAGACGATTCTGTGCCTGACAGCGGCGCTTGCTTCTGCCAGAATAGGCATATTCCCCCGTTTCAACTCAACACAGATGGATTTCCTCTCTGATGGTAGCAAAAATTATTGACGGTAAAACGATTGCGCAGCAGGTGCGCCTTGAGGTTGCGGAAAAAGTGAAGCAACGTCTGGCAGACGGTAAACGTGCGCCTGGTCTGGCAGTGGTGTTAGTCGGTGAGAACCCGGCATCACAGATTTATGTCGGCAGCAAACGCCGTGCTTGTGAAGAAGTCGGTTTTCTTTCTCGCTCTTACGATTTGCCCGCCACCACCAGCGAAGCCGAGTTACTGGCGCTGATTGATAAGCTGAATAACGATGCGGAAATCGACGGTATTCTGGTTCAGCTGCCGCTGCCTGCCGGCATCGATAATGTCAAAGTGCTGGAGCGTATTTCGCCGGATAAAGATGTGGATGGTTTTCATCCGTATAACGTCGGTCGTCTGTGCCAGCGCGCGCCCAGACTGCGCCCTTGCACTCCACGCGGCATCGTGACGCTGCTTGAGCGTTACAATATTGATACTCATGGCCTGAATGCGGTAGTAGTTGGCGCATCCAATATCGTCGGTCGCCCGATGAGTATGGAGCTGCTGCTGGCGGGTTGCACCACGACGGTTACCCACCGCTTTACTAAAGATCTGCGTCACCACGTTGAACATGCCGATTTGCTGGTGGTTGCGGTCGGTAAACCCGGTTTTATTCCGGGTGACTGGATTAAGCCAGGCGCGATTGTTATCGATGTCGGGATCAACCGTCTGGAAAGTGGCAAAGTGGTCGGTGATGTGGATTTTGACGCCGCATCTGAACGCGCAGCCTATATTACCCCCGTGCCAGGCGGTGTTGGCCCGATGACCGTGGCAACGCTGATTCAGAACACCCTACAGGCATGCGAAGAGTATCACGACGGAGCAGCAAAATAATGGCAACCTTTTCTCTGGGTAAGCACCCACACGTTGATTTATGCGATTTACTGAAGCTGGAAGGCTGGGCAGAGAGCGGCGCGATGGCCAAGACGCTGATTGCCGATGGTTATGTGACGGTAAACGGCGCGGTTGAAACCCGCAAACGCTGCAAGATTGTCGCCGGACAAGTGGTAGAGTTTGAGGGGAATCAGGTCACGGTAACCGCCTGAGACCCATGATTAACGGCAGCTAAAGCTGCCGTTTTATTACTTACCCTGCAAGGCACTTCCAGCGTAGCTTTTTTCGGGATGAGGAACATACTTTTCAACAAGTTCTTGCAGTTGCACGCTGTGATACATATCCAGACATTTCATCAGATTGAGCCTGGTGCCATGTCCATGCTTTGACTGATAGTCACGAGATAAATATTCCTTTACCAGCTCGGGTACTTTTCCACTACTGTTCTCCAGATCGTACTCGCCCCAATTATCAATGCCATTGGCACTTGCAGATGCATCAGCGTGAGCGTTTCCATCTGCGGCATATGCCTGTGAAACACAGTACGCCAGAGCAGCGTCTTTGTAATTTTGCGCATAGGTGCGATAAGCTGTTTCGGGTAGCTGAGCCGACCATGCAGAGGTGGCAATCAAACTCACACCCGCCAAATAAACACGGCAGCAGCGGGCAACGGCAATCATGGCGTGCTCCAGAAGCTGGCTCGCTCTGTGCGATAAGTTACGCCTGGGTCATCGAAATAGCAGTTATCACAACATTTCGCGCAGAAGGATTCACAGGATCGTAAATGATTCTGGAAGCTGCCCAGGCTTTTGAAAAAAGAGGTCTTGTCATTTCCAAACTCCATGTTGGTTAGAAATCCTTTTACTGACAATATCTTCTCGTTAACCAAAATCTGATTTACTTACGACGCCAGCTGGTTCCCTGCGGACCATCTTCCAGAATAATCCCCAGCTCGTTCAGCTTATCGCGGGCGATATCGGCTTGCGCCCACTCTTTCGCCTGACGCGCATCAAAGCGCATTTTGATTAACGCTTCGATCTCCGCCACTTCTTCGTCGTTACTCTGCGCGCCGCTTTGCAGGAACTGCTCCGGGTCTTGCGCCAGCAGACCCAGCACGCCAGCTAACTGACGCAGTTTCGCTGCCAGGCCGTTGGCTGCATCAATATCTTCGCTTTTCAGGCGGTTAACTTCGCGCGCCATATCAAACAGTACCGAGTAGGCTTCTGGCGTGTTGAAATCATCATCCATCGCTTCGCGGAAACGGGCTTCAAAAGCGTCGCCACCCGCCACCGCTGCGGAGGCATCAGTATTGCGCAAGGCGGTATACAGACGCTCCAGCGCGGCACGCGCCTGCTTAAGGTTGTCTTCGCCATAGTTAAGCTGGCTGCGATAGTGGCCGGACATCAGGAAGTAACGCACGGTTTCGGCGTCGTAATGCGCCAGCACGTCACGCACGGTAAAGAAGTTATCCAGCGATTTTGACATCTTCTCGCGGTCAACCATTACCATGCCGGAGTGCATCCAGTAGTTAACGTACGGGCCATCATGCGCGCAGGTTGACTGGGCGATTTCGTTTTCATGATGCGGGAACATCAGGTCAGAACCGCCGCCGTGAATATCAAAATGCTCACCCAGCTGTTTGCAGTTCATCGCCGAACATTCAATGTGCCAGCCCGGACGCCCTTCGCCCCATGGCGACGACCAGCTTGGTTCACCGGCTTTCGACATTTTCCACAGCACAAAGTCCATCGGGTTGCGTTTCACATCCGCAGCCACTTCAACACGGGCACCGGCCTGCAACTGCTCAAGATCCTGACGCGACAGCTTGCCGTAATCGGCATCGCTTTCCACCGAGAACATCACATCGCCATTGCTTGCAACATAAGCATGTTCACGCGTAATCAGTTTTTCCACCAGCTCGATAATTTCACCGATATGGCGGGTCGCACGCGGCTCCAGATCCGGCGGCAGAATATTCAACGCGGCGAAATCGGCATGCATCTCGGCGATCATGCGGTTGGTCAGCGTTTCCACGCTTTCACCATTCTCATTGGCGCGTTTGATAATTTTGTCGTCAATATCGGTGATATTGCGCACATAATTCAGCTGATAGCCGCAATAACGCAGATAACGTGAAACGACATCAAACGCCACAAAAGTCCGACCGTGGCCGATGTGACAGAGGTCATAAACGGTAATGCCGCACACGTACATGCCAATCTGACCAGCATGAATAGGTTTAAATTCCTCTTTTTGACGACTCAGGGTGTTGTAAATCTTTAGCATTGAGACATTCCGTATGACGTGTGCGGGTTAACGAAACTGATGATCCCCTCAGTACTTAGCGTGGCCACAGCAACACCAATTACCAGGGTATATAAAGGCTTAATTTGACGTATTGTTAACGTAAGCGCGCTGCAATGCAAGAACATGGCAGTAACTCGGCTGATGTCGCCATGCTGACGCGTCATCACAATTTGTGATATAAGAAGCGTCTGTCAAAACTGGCCCGGCAATTTAACCTAGCTGCCGTGAGCACAGTCGTTTAAAACTCCCACCTTAACAGGACGAGATTATGGTTACTTTCCAGACCAATCATGGCGACATCGTTATCAAAACTTTCGACGATAAAGCCCCAGCCACCGTGAAAAACTTCCTGGATTACTGTCGTGAAGGTTTTTACGACAACACCATTTTCCACCGTGTCATCAACGGCTTTATGATTCAGGGCGGCGGCTTTGAACCTGGCATGAAGCAGAAAGCGACCAAAGAAGAGATCCGTAACGAAGCGAACAACGGCCTGAAAAACACCAAAGGCACGCTGGCGATGGCACGTACTTCTGCCCCGCATTCCGCAACGGCTCAGTTCTTTATCAACGTAGCAGATAACGACTTCCTGAACTTCAGCGGTGAAAACCTGCAAGGTTGGGGTTATTGCGTATTTGCTGAAGTGGTTGAAGGTATGGACGTGGTTGAGAAAATCAAAGGCGTTTCTACCGGTCGTAGCGGTATGCATCAGGACGTGCCAAAAGAAGACGTCGTGATCCAGAAAGTGACTGTTAGCGAGTAATGTCACGCACGCTGTTTATCGCAGATTTGCATCTGTGTGAAGAAGAACCGGCAATTACTGCCGGTTTTCTGCGTTTTTTACAGCGCGAGGCACTGAATGCCGACGCGCTGTATATTCTTGGCGATCTGTTTGAAGCCTGGATTGGCGATGACGACCCTGACCCGCTGCATGGCGAGGTGGCTGCCGCGCTGCTGGCGCTGAAGCAGCATGGCGTGCGTTGCTACTTTATCCATGGTAATCGTGACTTCCTGCTCGGCCACCGCTTTGCCCACGCCAGCGGCATGACTCTGCTGCCGGAAGAGCAATTGCTGGAACTGTATGGCAAACGCATTCTGATCCTGCATGGCGACACGCTCTGCACTGATGATGAAGGCTATCAGCGTTTTCGCCGCAAGGTGCATCAACGCTGGCTGCAAAAGCTGTTCCTTGCCCTGCCGCTGTTTATCCGTCAACGTATCGCCGAAAAAATGCGCGCAAACAGTAAAAATGCTAACGCCAGCAAATCGGTAGCGATCATGGATGTTAATCCCCACGCAGTGACTGACGCCTTTCAGCGCCACCGGGCGCAGTGGATGATTCACGGCCATACCCACCGACCTGCGGTACATCCATTACAGATTAACGGTCAGCCAGCAGAACGCGTGGTGCTGGGTGCCTGGCACCAGCAAGGCTCGATGATTGCGGTGACAGCTGACGCCGTCACACTGAGCGCTTTTCCATTCTGACATCGCGAAATAAGCATGATTTTGCCGCCTGAAGCGGCTACGCAACCGTTTTCCTTGCTGCTGAGTCATGCTATTCTCTCTGCCCTTCCCACCCTGCTGCTTAAAGTTGCACGGGTGAAGTTTGTACAATCACAGGAGTCAGACTCGCATGTCATCCAACGCCGCCCCAGCCCGCATTGCCATAGTTATGGGTTCAAAAAGTGACTGGGCAACCATGGAGTTTACCGCAGAGATCCTTACCAGCCTTGCGGTTCCTTTCGACGTTGAAGTGGTCTCAGCCCACCGTACCCCGGATAAACTGTTTAGCTTTGCTGAAAACGCAGCGGAAAAGGGCTATCAGGTGATTATTGCCGGTGCCGGTGGCGCGGCCCATTTGCCCGGCATGCTGGCAGCGAAAACGCTGGTTCCGGTACTGGGTGTGCCGGTACAGAGCGCGGCCCTGAGCGGCGTTGACAGCCTCTACTCCATCGTGCAGATGCCGCGTGGTATTCCGGTCGGCACGCTGGCGATTGGTAAAGCCGGTGCGGCCAATGCCGCGCTGCTGGCGGCGCAGATTCTGGCGATCCACGATCGCGAGCTGGCGGCACGTCTGGCCGACTGGCGTCAAAGTCAGACGGATGAAGTGCTGAATAATCCTGATCCACGGGGTAATGCATGAAACCGGTTTGCGTATTAGGTAATGGTCAGCTTGGGCGCATGTTGCGTCAGGCTGGCGAGCCACTGGGCATTGCAGTCTATCCGGTGGGGCTGGATGCCGAACCGCAAGCGCTCCCCATTCAGCAAAGCGTGATTACTGCTGAGATTGAACGCTGGCCGGAAACCGCGCTGACCCGCGAACTGGCGAAGCACCCGGCGTTTGTTAACCGTGATATTTTTCCGATTCTGGCCGATCGCCTGACGCAAAAACAGCTGCTCGACCAGCTTGGACTGGCGACCGCCCCGTGGCAACTGCTGGCGTCTGACGATCAATGGCCGCAGGTGTTCTCAACGCTGGGTGAGCTGGCGATCGTTAAACGTCGCACCGGCGGCTACGATGGCCGTGGTCAGTGGCGTTTACGTGCCGATCAAATCCAGGAGTTGCCGCAAGAGTGTTACGGTGAGTGCATCGTCGAACAGGGCATTAACTTCAGCGGTGAAGTCTCTCTGGTCGGCGCGCGTAGCCATAACGGCGAGACGGTGTTTTATCCGCTGACGCACAACCTGCATCAGGATGGCATTCTGCGCACCAGCGTCGCGCTGCCTGAGCCGGATGCCGCACGGCAACAGCAGGCGGAGCAGATGCTATCTGCCATTATGAATAAGCTGAACTACGTCGGCGTGATGGCGATGGAGTGCTTTGTAGTGCCGGAAGGCCTGTTGATCAACGAGCTGGCACCGCGCGTGCACAACAGTGGTCACTGGACGCAAAACGGCGCATCGATCAGCCAGTTTGAACTGCATCTGCGGGCGATTCTTGATCTGCCGCTGCCGAAGCCGGTGGTCAGTTCGCCGTCGGTGATGGTCAATCTGATTGGTACCGATCTCAATTTGCAGTGGTTACAGCAGCCGTTAGTGAATCTGCACTGGTATGAGAAAGAGGTTCGTGCGGGGCGTAAAGTCGGTCATCTCAATCTGAATGATGTCGACAGTACAGCGCTTATCAACGCGTTAGACGCGCTGGTAACGATGTTACCGCCGGACTATGCCAGCGGCATTGAGTGGGCGAAAGAGCAACTGTAATGACTCCCCGCATGCTATCAGGACGGGAGCCGAAAACGGCTCCCTTATAGCTATGCTGACTCATAACCTCTGAACAACGCCTTACCTTTCAGCAAACGCACCCCCAGCCAGCCGCCACACACTGACAATAACAGCGCACCGGTCAGCGGCAACACGCCCCACAACAGGAAATCCGGCTGCCACGGGAAATCAAACACCTTACGTTGTAAGCCCCACAGCGCCGCTTCGGCACCTGTCGCGGCGGCAAGCCCGGACACCGCACCCAGCACCGCAAATTCACGCCATAATGTGCCGCGCAGCAGTTTCTTGCTGGCACCCAGCGTGCGATACACCACCAGCTCCTGACGCCGCTGGCGCATACCAACCTGAATCTGCGCCAGTAACAGCAGCACCCCGCAGGCGGTCACCAGCACCACCATAATCTCCAGCGCGCGACTGACCTGCGTCAGCACCTGCCCGACCTGCCGCAGAATGCTGCCAATATCCAGCAGGCTCAGGGTCGGGAACTGGCGATTCAGCTGCGCCAGCAGTGCCGGGTCGTTATCCATATGGAAACTGGTCAGCCAGGTTTGTGGCTGCTGATCAAGCGCCCCCGGCGGGAAGATAAAGAAGAAAAATGGCCGCAGGCTTTCGCGGTCAATCGAGCGCAGGCTGGTAATTTTTGCGCTGAACGACTGCGTGTCGCCGGTAAAAGTTAGCGTATCGCCCAGTTTCAGACCCAGGCGTTCGGTCAGTTCCTCCGCCATCGACACCTCGCCTTGTTTCGGCGGCCAGCTTCCGGCCACTACCGGGCTGTTCTCCGGCAGTTGCTCCAGCCATGTCAGGTTAATCTCACGGTTGTAAGTGTTGTCGTCAGCCGGGTCAACCGGCTTATTATTGGTTTCAGTCAGACGCACGCGGGCGATGGGATAGAAGTCTTCCGTCTTAATCTGATGCTGTTGCAGGAAGGTTTTAACCTGCGGCACCTGCTCCGTGGCGATATTCAGCAGATAGTAATTCGGGCTATCCGGCGGCAGTTGTTGCTGCCAGCGATCGAGCAAATCTCCGCGCATCACCAGCAGTAGCGCCAGCAGCATAAACGACAGTGAAAATGCCGCCAGCTGACTCAGCGTGGTCAGCGGTTGCCGCAGCAAACGGTTAATTGCCAGACGGAACGCCAGATTACGCACCGACAGTTTACGCAACAGCAATAAACCGGCCCAGCCTGTCGCGCCGAGCAGCACAGCCAGCAACACAATACCGGCGACCAGCGCCCATAACAGAATGCTGCCGCCCACCAGCAGTGCCAGCAGACCAGTCACCACCAGCGCCATCATCGGCAGATAAAACTTTAGCGGCCAGACGTCGGCAATGGCATCACGCCGCAGAACCCGCAGCGGCTGAGTTGCCAGCAGCAGGCGATACGGTCGCAGACCGACCAGCAGCGAGATAACAAACAGTGAGCCGATGGCCCATAACCATGGCCAGACGCCGGACGGCGGTAATGCCGCAGGCAGCACCGGCTTCAACATCTGTAGCAGGAGCGCTTCAAACCCCAGCCCCAGCGCGCTACCCACCACCGCGGCCAGCAGCAATACCGCCAGCCACTGGCCGATAATCAGTTTACGCAGCGCCGCACGATTAGCTCCCAGCGTTTTCAGCACCGCCACTAAATCATAGCGGCTGCGACAATAGTGGCTCATTGCCACCGCCACCGCCGAAATCGCCAGTATCAGCGTCAGTAACGCCGACAACAGCAAAAATTGCTGCGCGCGTTGCAGCGAACGGCCAAGTGCATCGTCGGAATTCTCCACGCTCAGCCAGCGCTGATCGGCTTTCAGCTGCGGCTCAATCCAGCGGTCATAGCGGCTCAGCTGCTCCGGCGTGCCGGCAAACTTATAGCGCCAGGTCAGCCGGCTGCCCGGCTGCACCGCACCGGTTTTTTCCACATCCGCCAGATTCATCATCAGTCGTGGCGCGGTCTGAAAAGGATTAAAACCGGAATCCGGTTCCTGAATGACTTCCCCCGCGATACGCAGTGAGGTATCGCCAACATCCAGCCTGTCGCCGGTTTTGAGATTCAGCAGCGCCAGCAGACGCGGTGCCGCCAGTACGCTACCCGGTTGGGGTTTGAGATTGGCCGGTTCAGTCCTGAGCTCACCAAACATCGGATAGGCATCATCGACCGCTTTCACCGACGCCAGCTGCGGCGTATTTTCGGCAAAGGTCATGGTCATAAAACTGAGCTGACTGCTGACCTGCAAGCCGTCACTGCGCGCCTGCTGCAACCACGCTGGCGACACCGGATGCGAGCTGCTTAACGTGCGATCGCCCGCCATAAAGTCGCGACTTTGCTGGCTCAGTCCCTTCTCCATCCGGTCGCTTAGCGAGCCAAGCGCCAGCACACAGGCGACCGCCAGCGTCAGCGCCAGCCAGACAATCAGCAGCGACGGCGAGCGCCATTCGCGCCAGAACCAGCGCCAGATCATACTTCCTCCCACAATTTACCGTCGCGCAGCCGCAGCCGTCGGTCACAACGCGCCGCCAGTTGCTCATCATGCGTCACCAGAATCAGGGTGGTGGCAAAATCACGGTTAAGGGAAAACAGCAGGTCAGCGATGCGGTCACCGGTTTTACGATCGAGATTACCGGTCGGTTCATCGGCGAACAGCAAATCCGGACGACCATTAAAAGCGCGCGCCAGCGCCACGCGCTGCTGCTCGCCGCCTGAAAGCTGTGCGGGCAGATGCGTTAAGCGTTCCGCCAATCCCAGTTGTGCCAGCAACGCGCTGGCCTGCTGACGACTCTGACCATCGCTGTCGCCGCGCAGCAGCGCCGGGAGCTGGACGTTTTCCAGCGCATTCAGCGTCGGCACCAGCATAAACGACTGAAAAACAAAGCCCACATGCTTTGCGCGCAGCGCTGCACGCTGCTCTTCATTGTGCTGATGCAGCGGCTCGCCGCAGAGAAACACCTCCCCTTCACTGCCGTCATCCAGTCCGGCGAGAATGCCTAACAGCGTCGATTTACCCGATCCTGACTCGCCAATCAGGGCGATGGTTTCAGCCGGTTTGACAACCAGCTCAACTCCGGTAAGGATGGTTAACTGATGCTCACCCTGACCGACGGACTTACTAAGACGATGAACTTCAAGAATGTTTTCCGCTGGCATTACCCGTTCCTGTTATTATTGTTACTGATCTCGCGCATGGCGTCGGCAGAGTCGCTGCTGATTCTCGGCGACAGTCTAAGCGCCGGATATCGCATGTCTGCCAGCGCGGCATGGCCTGCGCTACTCAATGATAAATGGCAAAAAAAACCTACCGTGATTAACGGCAGTATCAGTGGTGATACCGCAACGCAGGGTTTGAGCCGTTTGCCGGCACTGCTGAAACAACATCAACCCAAGTGGGTGTTGATTGAACTGGGCGGTAACGACGGTTTACGCGGTTTCCCGCCGCAAAATATCGAGCAGGATTTGCGTCAAATCATCACCGATATCAAGGCGGCGAATGCCCAGCCGTTGTTAATGCAGATCCGTTTGCCAGCGAACTATGGTCGCCGTTACAACGAGGCGTTCAGCGGGATTTATCCCAGACTGGCGCAGGAGTACAACATTCCATTGATCCCCTTCTTCATGGAGCAGGTTTATCTGAAACCTGAATGGATGCAGCAGGATGGCATACATCCCAATCCCGATGCGCAATCCTTTATCGCCGACCTGATGGCCAGACAACTGTCTCCTTTAGTTAAGCACGAGTGAAGGAAAACTGTGATCGCTAACAGGTAAAGTTATGAAAAAAAGCATATTAATCACCGGTTGCTCCAGCGGTATTGGCCTGGTCGCCGCGCAAGATTTACAGCGTCGTGGCTATCAGGTGTTTGCCGCCTGCCGCAAAGCGGACGACGTGGCACGGATGAATCAGCTGGGATTTACCGGTATTGAGCTGGATCTCGACGATGCGCACAGCGTGGAGCATGCGGCGCAGCAGGTGACCGAACTAAGCGGAAATCAACTGTATGCGCTGTTTAATAACGGCGGCTATGGCGTGTATGGGGCGCTGCATACGCTGTCGCGCCAGCAACTGGAACAGCAGTTTTCCACCAACTTCTTCGGCCTGCATCAGCTGACGATTTTACTGCTGCCGGCGCTGCTGGCGAATGGCGGCGGGCGGATTATCAATACCAGCTCGGTGCTGGGATTACTCTCGACGCCACGCCGCGGTGCCTATGCCGCCAGTAAATATGCGCTGGAGGCCTGGTCTGATGCGCTGCGTATGGAATTGCACGGCACAGGCGTGCGTGTCAGCCTGATTGAGCCGGGGCCAATTCACACCCGCTTTACTGACAATGTTAATCAGACACAGCAGGATCGCCCGGTAAAAAATCCGTCGATTGCGGCACGTTTTACCCTGCCGCCAGAGGCCATTCTGCCGAAATTGCACCATGCATTAGAGAGTAAACACCCGAAATTACGCTATCCGGTCACCCTGGTGGCGCATGCAATGACGATTATCCGCCGTTTGCTGCCAGGTTGGATGCTGGATCGCATTTTGCGCAGTAACTAGCACTGCAACAACAATTTCACTTGAAGCGAGGCGTAACGCCCCAATATTGTTACAAAGTCATCAGCCAAAGAGACGAATTCATGTCACCACAAGCTTCGATTATTAACATCAATGAATCTAACCTGCACCAGACGCTGGAGCAGTCGGTTGCCATTCCGGTGCTGTTCTACTTCTGGTCTGAACGCAGTCAGCACTGCCTGGAACTGACCCCGCTGCTGGAGCGGCTGGCGCAGGAGTATGCCGGTCAGTTTATTCTGGCGAAGCTGGATTGTGATGCTGAACAGGCGGTTGCCGCACAGTTTGGCCTGCGCTCAATTCCGACCGTCTACCTGTTCCAGAATGGTCAGCCGGTCGACGGTTTCCAGGGGCCGCAGCCGGAAGAAGCGGTACGCGCGTTGCTGGAAAAAGTGCTGCCGCGTGAAGAAGAGCTGAAAGCGCAGGAAGCGATGGCGCTGATGCAGGAAGGCAAAATGATCGATGCGCTGCCGCTGCTGAAAGATGCCTGGCAGCTGAGCAACCAGTCAAGTGAGATCGGCTTTCTGCTGGCCGAGGTGCTGATCGCCCTGAGCCGCAGCGATGAAGCCGAAGCGGTACTGAAAGTGGTGCCATTACAGGATCAGGATACCCGTTATCAGGGGCTGGTGGCACAAATCGATCTGCTGAAGCAGGCCGCTGATACTCCGGAAATCCAGCAATTACAGCAACAGCTGGAAGCTGAGCCGGATAACGCCGAACTGGCGTCAAAGCTCGCCCTGCAACTGCATCAGGTCGGCCGCAATGAAGAGGCGCTGGAAATTCTGTTTGTGCATCTGAAAAAAGATATGAATGCCGCAGATGGACAAGTGCGTAAAATGTTGCAGGAGATTCTGGCCGCGCTCGGTACCGGTGACGCACTGGCGGCAAAATACCGTCGTCAGCTCTATTCGCTGCTCTACTAAGCGCGAATCAAACGGGCCGGAATGAGTCGGCCCGTACATAAAACAACAGGAGGTTTTCTATGCTGGCCGTTATCCCGGTGCTGATTATTCTGGCACTGATCGTCGTCTGGTCCGGCGTTAAAATCGTGCCACAGGGCTTCCAGTGGACGGTTGAACGCTTTGGCCGTTATACCAAAACTCTCTCTCCCGGACTTAACATCATCGTGCCGTTTATGGATCGCATTGGCCGTAAGATCAATATGATGGAACAGGTGCTGGATATTCCGTCGCAGGAAATCATCTCCAAAGACAACGCCAATGTCACTATCGACGCCGTCTGCTTTATTCAGGTTATCGATGCCTCACGGGCAGCCTATGAAGTCAGTAATCTGGAGCTGTCGATTCTCAACCTCACCATGACCAATATCCGTACCGTACTGGGTTCGATGGAACTGGATGAGATGCTGTCGCAACGTGACAATATTAATACCCGCCTGCTGCATATTGTTGATGAAGCGACCAACCCGTGGGGCATTAAAGTCACGCGTATTGAAATCCGCGATGTGCGCCCGCCAGCGGAACTGATCGCTTCAATGAATGCGCAGATGAAAGCCGAACGCACCAAACGCGCTGATATTCTGGAAGCTGAAGGGGTCAGGCAGGCTGCGATTCTGCGCGCCGAGGGTGATAAACAGTCACAGATTCTGAAAGCCGAAGGCGAGCGTCAGTCGGCCTTTTTACAAGCTGAAGCGCGTGAACGTGCTGCCGAAGCCGAAGCGCGAGCAACCCAAATGGTTTCCGAAGCGATCGCCGCCGGTGATTTGCAGGCGATAAACTACTTTGTGGCACAAAAATATACCGATGCGCTGCAAAAGATTGGCTCCGCCAATAACAGTAAAGTGGTGCTGATGCCGCTTGATGCCACCAGTCTGATGGGTTCAATTGCCGGTATCAGCGAACTGCTGGCGGAAAGTAAGCAGGATCGGAGAAAAAGCTGATGCTGGCCGACGTCATTGCCCATCCTAACTGGTTCTGGCTGACCCTCGGCGGCCTGCTGCTGGTCGCGGAAATGCTCGGCACCAATGGTTATCTGCTGTGGAGCGGCATTTCCGCGGTGCTGATCGGTTTGCTAAGTTGGCTGGTTCCGCTGCCGTGGGCCTGGCAGGGGGGACTGTTTGCGCTGGTTACTCTGGTTACCGCCTGGCTGTGGTATTGCTGGATGCAACGACGCGAAAAAAAGCAGTTGCCAAATACCCTGAATCAACGAGGCAACCAGATGATTGGCAGGCAGCTAACCCTGCAAACGGCACTGGTTAATGGTATCGGTCATATTCAAACTGGCGACAGCAGCTGGCGGGTGCAGGCTGACAGCGATCTGCCGGCAGGCTGTGAGGTCACGGTGGTGGCGATTGAAGGCATTACCTTACGCATCAGACCACGAAGTTAAACCGACTTGGTTGTGTGACAGCAGCCAGCAAGATTATTGATAATCGGGCAATCAGCACTGTCATCGCCAGGGCAAGCGGCAGCCAGTTCCAGCAGCCGCTGGCGCATCAGGCTTAACTGATGAATATGCGCTTCGATCTCGGCGACCTTATTGAGGGTGCGCGCTTTTACATCCGCGCTGTGGCGCTCAGGATCGTTGAATAATGCCACCATTTCCCGGCACTCATCGAGATTAAATCCCACCTGCCGTGCCTGTCGCAGCAGCATCAGCTCATCCAGATGTTTGCTGGTGTAGCTGCGATAACCATTTTCGCTGCGCAGTGGCGGCGTTACCAGCCCCTTCTCTTCATAAAAGCGGATTGCTTTGCTGGTCAGTCCGGTTTTTTTCGCCACATCACTGATATTCATCGTTTTCCCCCTGACCTTACCTCTGGTGGCGATATTTTAGCAGATGCTGGCTCTGGCGGTACTGCGTCATCTCCCGATTTTACCGACCGGGTTCGGCGCGTTTTTTTGGCATGAATTGACCTGATGTTAACCTCACCTGCGATGGCTTATCACAATTTTCTATGACGCCCGGCGATAATTTTCTTTAATAATCAGCCTCTGATGGTTATGGTGTGAAATAATTCAGACCGTTCAGTCCACTTAAAATAACCAGATGAAAGGGAAGACCATGCGTAAAATCACTTATGCCCTCAGTGCTGCCTGCCTGCTTATTGGCCTCAGCCACAACGTAATGGCGAAAGAATCGGGACCGGCTCCACTCTGGCCAGGGGTGACAGTGGCGCAGCTTGCTCAGCAGGCACCGATACACTGGGTTTCTGTCGCGCAGATTGAAAACAGCCTGCAAGGTCGCCCACCCATTGCGGTTGGTTTTGATATTGATGATACCGTGCTGTTCTCCAGCCCTGGTTTTTATCGCGGTCAGAAAGAATTTTCCCCAAAAGGTCAGAGCTACTTAAAAAATCCGGAATTCTGGGAAAAAATGAATAATGGCTGGGATGAATTCAGCATGCCAAAAGAAGTGGGCAGCAGCCTGATCGCTATGCACCTGAAACGAGGTGACAGCATTTATTTCGTTACCGGCCGTAGCCAGACGAAAACCGAAACGGTGACCAAAACCCTACAGCAAGATTTCGGCATTCCTGATGCCAGCGTTAACCCGGTTATTTTTGCCGGTGACAAAGAAGGTCAGAACACTAAAACTCAGTGGCTGAAGGATAAAGAGATTAAAATATTCTACGGCGACTCTGATAATGATATTACTGCCGCACAGGAAGCAGGTGCACGGGGCATTCGCGTACTGCGGGCGTCAAACTCCAGCTATCAGCCATTGCCAAAAGCCGGTTCGTATGGCGAAGAAGTTATTGTAAACTCAGAATATTAAAGATAAAAAAAGGCGTATTCGTTTATCGGATACGCCTTTTTTATTTTCAGGACTGACTTTATTTAGCTATCAGGCGGCAAGAGCTGCGCTAATGATGCCCAGCGTCGCAGCGGATACCAGCACTACCAGAATCACCGTGGTAGCGGCAAACCCGCCGCCCACCAGCGAAGCCGTTTTACCTTTAGAAAAATCTTTTCTTTCCAGCGAAGCAATATCGGATATAGCGACAACTTTACCTGAATCACTGACAATAGTATTTGGTTCGACCTTACCTACAGTTAATTCACCTTCCCGGCCATCTTTTAATTTATATTTTATTTTATCACCGACATACAAAGGCGGATCCATTTTATAATAACTATAGTCACTACCAATTTTATCCTGATTAAGCCGCACAGAATTATATGAGGAACAGCCGCTCATAGTCAGCGCTGCCAGTAACATTACAGCGGAGATGCTTTTTTTGAATTTCATATTTTTTTACCCTACCCAAAGGCAATAAATCAGTACCGGAGTCGGTCACTACGGTTACAGTCCGCATTGCTGGAAATATCGTTGAATTTTTTATCGGCTCATTACCACTTTATAATGACATAGCCAACCTGACTAAAGGTTAAACAAAACGAATCTGGTAGATGTCAGACCATTGGAATAGTGAAGGTGAACATCCCCCTGCTTAAACAGATGGAAGATAAAGGCTTGACCTTCCCCTTGATGGAAGGTTTAACCTTATATTCAATCCAGACTGGCATTAACGTCAATCGGGAAAATCAGGAGCGATAACTATGTCACAGATTATTTTACTGGCGCTGGACGGGCTCTCCTGCCAGCACTGCGTTAAACGAGTAAAAGAGGTTCTGGAACAACGTACTGATGTTGAACAGGCTGACGTTTCACTTAACCAGGCGCGGGTGACCGGTACCGCCTGTGGATACAAGTTAATTGAAACTATCGAACAGGCTGGCTATCAGGCCACGCTGGAACAGGATAACGCACACCCAAAGGCTGAGCCGCTGACAGATTCAGAACACCAGCCGGAAGCGCTGACAGCGGACACTTCACAGCTTCCGGCATCCGCTGCCGTCGACAGCTATCAATTGCTGATCGACGGCATGAGCTGTGCCAGTTGCGTCAGCCGGGTACAGAATGCTTTACAACAGGTCGACGGCGTCGAGCAGGCGCGCGTCAATCTTGCCGAACGCAGCGCGCTGGTGCTGGGTTCGGCCTCACCGCAGGCGTTAGTGCAGGCGGTAGAAAAAGCCGGTTACGCTGCGGAAGTGATTGAAGATGAAACTGAGCGCCGCGAGAAACAGCAAAAAAACGCCCGTCTGGCCATGCGCCGGTTTAGCTGGCAGTCGGCGTTAGCGCTGGCACTCGGCATCCCGCTGATGATCTGGGGGATGATCGGCGACAATATGATGCTGAGCGAAACCAACCGCAGCGGCTGGCTGGTGGTTGGCGTACTGACGCTGCTGGTCATGGTGATTGCAGGCGGGCATTTCTACCGCAGCGCATGGCGTAGCCTGCTGAAAGGCACCGCGACCATGGATACGCTGGTGGCGCTGGGTACTGCGGCGGCCTGGCTCTATTCGATTAGCGTCAATATCTGGCCCGATTTCTTCCCGATGGCCGCACGCCACCTCTATTACGAAGCCAGCGCGATGATTATTGGCCTGATTAACCTTGGCCATGCGCTGGAGCAACGCGCGCGTCAACGCTCGTCGAAAGCGCTGGAGCGCTTGCTCGATCTTACCCCCGCTTCGGCGCGGGTGGTCACCGATGATGGCGAAAAAATTGTGCCGCTGAGTGAGGTGACGCAGGGAATGACCTTACGTCTGACCACCGGCGATCGCGTGCCGGTCGACGGCGAGATCGTTTCAGGAGAAGCCTGGCTGGATGAAGCCATGCTGACCGGCGAACCGATACCGCAGCAGAAAACCACCGGCGATACGCTGCATGCCGGTACGCTGTTGCAGGACGGCAGCGTGCTGTTTACCGCCGAGGCTATCGGTAAAAATACCACCCTGGCACGGATTATTCAGATGGTGCGTCAGGCGCAAAGCAGTAAGCCGGAAATTGGCAAGCTGGCCGACCGTATCTCTGCGGTATTTGTCCCGACCGTGGTGGCGATAGCGATCATCAGCGCGGCAATCTGGTATTTCGTCGGGCCGCAACCGCAACGGGTTTATACGCTGGTGATCGCCACCACCGTGCTGATTATTGCCTGCCCTTGCGCGCTGGGTCTGGCAACACCGATGTCGATTATTTCCGGCGTCGGTCGCGCCGCCGAGTTCGGCGTACTGGTGCGTGATGCCGATGCGCTGCAACGCGCCAGCAGCGTCGATACGCTGGTATTTGATAAAACCGGCACCCTGACCGAAGGCGCACCGCGGGTAACCGATATCATCACCTTTAATCAGACGAAACAATCACAGGCTCTGCGCTGGGCGGCGGCGCTGGAACAGGGTTCTAATCATCCACTGGCCCGCGCCATTACAGAGCGTGCCGGAGAAGCGTCACTGCCGACAACTGAGCAATTTCGTACAATACCCGGCCAGGGCGTCAGCGGTATGATTGACGGCATCAACGTGTTACTGGGCAACCGCGCCCTGATGCAACAGCAGCATATTGCCACCGGCGAGGCTGATAACGTCTTCGCCACCCAGGCAGAAAGTGGCGCGACGCCGGTGATGCTGGCGGCCGATGGCAAACTGGTGGCGCTCTTCGCGATTCGCGATCCGCTGCGCGCCACCAGCGCCGATGCGCTGAAACGACTGCACCAGCTTGGCTATCGGCTGATTATGCTGACCGGCGATAATCCGGCGACAGCACATGCGATTGCGCGTCAGGCGGGCATTGATGAAGTGATTGCCGGCGTGTTGCCGGACGGAAAAGCGCAGGCAATTATCCGTTTGCAGCAGCAAGGTCGTCAGGTGGCGATGATTGGTGACGGCATTAATGACGCTCCGGCGCTGGCACAGGCGGATGTCGGGATTGCGATGGGAGGCGGTAGCGATGTGGCGATTGAAACGGCATCGGTCACCCTGATGCGACATGATTTAAACAGCGTCGCTGATGCGCTGGCGATTGCCAAAGCCACGTTACGCAATATGAAGCAGAATCTGCTGGGTGCCTTCATTTATAACTCACTGGGTATTCCGATTGCGGCGGGCGTGCTCTATCCGCTGACCGGCACGCTACTCAGCCCGGTAGTGGCGGGAGCCGCGATGGCCTTGTCTTCGATTACCGTGGTCAGCAACGCCAATCGCCTGCTGCGTTACCAGCCACCAAAAGTGTGACGCTTACAGATTTGCTCTGTTCATCAGTCAGTTAACGCGCTAGCATAAATTGTTTGATGGCAAAGGGCGGAAAAATGGGCAAATTGCTGCGCAAAGTGACCTCACTGTTCAGAGCGCTTTCACCGGTGAAATACGCTTATCCGGCGCTGGATATTATTCTGCCCGGCGAGCGGCAACTGCATCTGGTCGGCAGCATCCATATGGGCACCCGCGATATGATGCCGCTGCCCGCGACGCTGCTGCATCGGCTGAATAAGGCGGATACACTGATTGTCGAGGCGGATATTACCGGCGGCGCTTCGCCTTTCGCCCACAGCGAATCGCACCCGCCGCTGGCGCATCGTCTGTCAGCCGACAATCTGAACACGCTGACGCGGCTGTGCGACGAGTTGTCAATTGATGCGGAGATCATCGCCGCACTGCCCGGCTGGCAGGTGGCGCTGATGTTGCAGGCGCAACAGGCGCAGCGACTGGGTCTGCGGCCGGATTATGGCATTGATTATCAGCTGTTGCAGGCGGCAAAGCAGCGCCAGCTGTCAGTGACAGAGCTGGAAGGCCCGGACGAACAGCTTGAGTTACTGAAAACTCTGCCGGACAACGGCATGTCGCTGCTGACCGATACCCTGCAACACTGGCACACCAATGCCCGCCTGTTGCAGACCATGGTGAGCTGGTGGCTGGAAACGCCACCGGGGCAGAATCAGGTCGCGCTGCCCACCACCTTCAGCAGTGAACTGAATGATGTATTAATGCATCAGCGCAATCGTCGCTGGTGCGAAACACTACGCGGTTTACCGGCGGGTCGCTATGTGGTGGCGGTCGGCGCCTTACACCTCTATGGCGAAGGCAATTTGCCGGATCTGCTGAAAGGCAGATAAAAAAAAGGCCAATATCGCTATCGGCCCGTCAAAGAGGAATTTTTTTATGATTTTGGTTATCCATCAGCAATCGAGTTGCTGATGGGACGGCGATTGTCGCTCAAAGCCTGGATTTTCGCCAGTACTTTTCTTCATCAGGCACGATGAGCCTTCTCTATTCAGGAGCGGAAAATGACCCCGGCGGTTAACCTGTTGGAAAAACAGAAAGTTGCCTTTACTCTGCATTCTTATCAGCATGACAGTGATGAAACCCACTTTGGCGATGAAGCGGTACGTAAGCTCAATCTGAATGCCGAACAGGTGTATAAAACCCTGTTAGTGGCAATGAATGGCGACGCGAAAAATCTGGCGGTGGCGGTCACACCGGTTTCCGGCCAGCTGGATCTGAAAAAGGTCGCTAAAGCGCTGGGGGCAAAAAAGGTAGAGATGGCCGACCCGCAGATGGCGCAACGCATTACCGGTTATCTGGTTGGCGGCATCAGCCCGTTAGGTCAGAAAAAACGGCTGCCGACGGTAATTGATCATCTGGCGACCGGCTGGCCGACCATCTTTATCTCCGGCGGCAAGCGCGGGCTGGATATCGAGCTGGCCGCCAGCGATCTGGCCGCACTGCTGAATGCCCGGCTGGCGGATATCGCGCGGCGCGATTAGTCCTGCCGCTGGGCGCAGAGCTGATCGATCATCCAGCGCCCGGCCGGGCCTGGCGGCGAGCGTTTCGACCATACCGCATCGACCGCGATACTTTGTGGCCAGCCATTAACCGGCAGCTCGGTCAGTACCTGATGCCCAAATTGCTCGACCAGCCAGCGCGGCAAAATGCTCCAGCCAAAACCTTGTTCCGCCATCTCCAGCAATAAAAGATAGGAAGGCGCAAACCATACCGCCCCCTCAGCCCGCTGATGCAGACTCGGTGCCCAGGTATTCAGCCGCAGCTGGCGTTCGCCGTTAAGCTGACTCTGCGTCACCTGACTCTGCTGCGCCAGCGGATGCTGCTGATGAATATAGATCGCCATCTGCGCCTGAACCTGTAGCCGCGAAGTGGCAATTTCCAGCGGCAGCTTCGGCTGCACCCGCACCACGCCGACATGTACGCGACCCAGCAACAGCAGATCGATCAGATCCGCATCTTCAGCAATCATGCATTCAAATTCAATCGCCGGATAGCGTGCCGCAAAGCGCTTCAGCAGCGATTCATGATGGTCTGCCTGCCAGAAGTCGGAAATCGCCAGACTGAGGCGCGGTTCGACATCGCCAGCCAGTCGCACCGCCAGCTCATCGAGTCGTGAACTGGCCGCCAGAATTTCCTGTACCTGTGCCAGCGCCCGCCTGCCCTCCTCCGTCAGCACTGGCTGGCGCGCCTCGCGATTAAACAGGGCAAAGCCAAGATCGGTTTCCAGGTTTGCCACGGCGGTACTGATGGTCGACTGACTTTTGCGCAAAGCGCGCGCCGCCGCCGAAAAAGAACCGCTTTCTACCGTTTGTACAAAAGCTTCGAGTGATTCAGGAGAGTAGCGCATGGTGAACTATCGCTTTTATCGATGGATACTCATTTTATCTTACCAGTAAAAACGATGAAAATGTTTAGCTGAACTTATAAAGGAGTGGATATGCCTACCAGAACACTGAAAGAACGTTTTTTACATGCTACAGGCTTTGAGGCGCTGGCCATTTTGATCGTCTCGCCACTGGCCGCCTGGATTATGGATAAACCGCTGTTTCAGATGGGCGCGCTGGCGATCATGCTGTCGACCGTTGCCATGCTATGGAACATGATTTACAACGCCGGTTTTGACCGATTGTATCCGCCGGGAGTAGCGAAACGCGGCATTGGCGTTCGTATCATGCATGCGCTGGGCTTTGAAGGCGGGTTTATCGCCATTGGTTTGCCGATCGCCGCGTGGATGCTGAATGCCACTCTGTGGCAGGCGTTTCTGGTCGAAGTAGGCTTTTTCCTGTTCTTTCTGCCGTACACCGTGGTTTATAACTGGGTGTATGACACGCTGCGCCAGAAGCTGATGGCGCGGCGCGCGTGCCAGGCCTGAGAAACAACATCATAAGGGATGTTAACCCTCGGCACGGGCGGCGAGAACGCCGCCCCTACGGTTTCGATCGGTTATTGGGGAACCGGAACGCCTGACGCTGATCGTTAAGGAAAAACGACCGGAATTTCTGGAATCTCCCAGGGGAGCCGTTTTCGGCTCCCGTTCTGATGGTATGCAGGGTGCTAACCCTCGGCAGGGGCGTCAGTTGGCTGTTTTATAAATAATCTCGCCATGCGGTGCATATTTTGCAGCATCGAGTGGAGAATGTTGCTCGATATACTGTTTCAGCACTTCCGCATCAACAAAACCGGTATTAACGTAACTTGCCCTGTCACTGACCTTCGGATAACCATCACCACCGGTCGCATTAAAGCTGAGTAACGCCATGCGGTAGGTTTTATCGCGCTGCAACGGCTCACCTTTGATTTTGACCTCGCTGACGCCTTTCCCGTCGGCAATCAGACTGACGTTGGCAAACTGCGCATAAGCACCAGAGTCGACCTGCATATTGGCCACTACCGCCAGATATTTTTCGACGTCGCTACCTTTCATATCGACGTAAGTCAGCGTATTGCCAAACGGCTGTACTTTCAGCACATCCTTATAAGTGATATCGCCCTTTTCAATCGAGTCACGCACGCCGCCACCGCTCATCACGGCAAAATCGGCCTTGGTGCGATCGATCTGCCCGGCAAGAATTACGCGCGACAGGTTGGTCTGAACAAAGCGCACTTTACTGCGGTCACCTTCCAGATGCTGGTTGACGCTGCCAATCTTCACGCCGAGCTGCGCCTCGCCCTTCTTCTGAAAGGGAGTCAGTAACTTCATCATGCCCGGATGCTTTTCGATTTGCTGGGTGTAGTTAACCCAGGTTTCAGTGCCGTCGCTGTTTTTAACTTTATGCTTCAGGTTAACCGGAATCAGCTCGTAGTGATCCATCGTCAGCTTGCCGTTACGGAAGGTGAAATCGGCACGACCAACATATTTTCCCCACTCATGGGCCTGCACAATCCAGGTGCCGTTTTGTTGGTCCGGCACGCATGGTGTACCCGGTACGTAGTCGGCCTGTTTAACATTATCCTTGGCCATGCAGACCGGGTCCTGCGAATGTCCGCCGACAATCATATTGAGGTAACCCGCTGGCAGCTCGCGTGCCATTTCAACATCGCCCGGCGCGTTGGAACCGTGATGACCATTGTCGTAATGGCCCATATGGGTCGCCGCAATAATCACATCCGGTTTTTCACTGGCACGCAGCTCCTCAACCACCGCCTTCGCTTCAGCAGCAGGTTTACGGAACTCCATATCGGTAAAGTACTCCGGGTTGCCGATTTTGGCGGTGTCGTCGGTAGTCAAACCGATAACCGCAATTTTCAGGCCAGAGCGATTAAACAGGGCGTAAGGCTGAAACAGACGCTTACCGCTGCTTTTCTGATAGATATTGGCCGACAACAGCGGGAATTTGGCCCACTTTTGCTGCTGACGTAACACCGACAACGGGTTGTCAAATTCATGATTACCAATCGCCATCGCATCGTAACCAATCAGGTTCATGCCTCGGAAATCAGGTTCAGCATCCTGCAAATCGGATTCAGGCACGCCGGTATTAATATCCCCACCTGAGAGAAGCAGTACCGAACCGCCATGCGCCTGCACATCGTAACGAATGCTGTCTACCAGGGTTTTCTGTGCCGCCAGGCCATACTCATCATGATCGTTATTCCAGAAACGCCCGTGGTGATCGTTGGTATGCAATACCGTGAATTTATAGCTGCGGTCTTTTTCCCACGCCTGCGCCAGCAATGGCGTCGCCATTAATGACAACAATAAAACCCCGGGTAAAACTTTTGTCGTTAAACGCAAAATCGATCTCCTTGTCAGCAACGCCATCGCATTATCACGCCAGTGTAAATCGCCGTACGCAATAACATCAATGCATTCAATTTTTTATAATTACTTACCCATTATCCCGCAGTTTTATGACAGTACCCAGTCAGGATTGTTATAGATAAGTCAGCGATCACGTTTTCAGCAATGGCACATTGCCGACTAACCGCGGAATACAGCGTGGGATAAGGTGGTGCTGGCGTGGCAAATCTGTGCTTATCTGCCACTTATCGGCATTCTGGCGACTTTCCTGCCGAGTAATCGGTGAAAATAGCCCGCACGGAGGATGGATATCTGTGAATTGCCCCGCATCTTAACGTGATAATATATAGCCTGAATTATGATGAGTGTGAGAAATCTCACTCATTCACGCTTTTTCTCTCATTTTTCATCTTTTTTGCAATTATCACCATTATTGACAAGCGCGCGCCAGAAATATGCAATAAACTCAATACTTACAACCGGACACATTTGCATACACCCGCAATAACTGGATTTGCAGCTTCAGCTAAACCGGGAGACACAAGGAGACAGGCATGCATCACACCACACCGCTTATCACGACAATTGTCGGAGGCCTGGTTCTTGCCTTCCTCCTGGGCATGCTGGCTAACCGCCTGCGCATCTCCCCTTTAGTCGGCTATTTGTTAGCGGGGGTACTGGCTGGCCCTTTTACGCCAGGCTTCGTCGCTGACACCGACCTCGCCCCGGAGCTGGCTGAACTTGGCGTTATTCTGTTGATGTTTGGTGTTGGTCTGCATTTCTCCCTCAAAGATTTAATGTCCGTCAAATCCATCGCTATTCCCGGTGCCATTGCGCAGATTGCGGTTGCTACCCTGTTGGGTATGGCGCTGTCATGGAGTATGGGTTGGTCGCTGATTACCGGTTTAGTGTTTGGCCTCTGTCTCTCCACCGCCAGTACCGTGGTGTTACTGCGCGCGCTGGAGGAACGTCAGTTGATTGACAGCCAGCGTGGTCAAATCGCCATTGGCTGGCTGATTGTTGAAGACCTGGTGATGGTCTTAACCCTGGTTCTGCTGCCTGCGATTGCCGGTATGCTGGAACAGGGCAACGCCAGTGTCTCAATGCTGGCGTGGGATCTGGTGCTGACCATCGGTAAAGTGGTGGCATTTATGGTACTGATGATGGTGGTAGGTCGCCGCGTAGTACCGTGGATTCTGGCAAAAAGCGCCGCAACCGGCTCACGTGAACTGTTTACCCTTGCGGTACTGGCATTAGCGCTGGGCATCGCTTTCGGTGCCGTTGAGTTCTTCGACGTCTCCTTTGCGCTGGGTGCCTTCTTCGCCGGTATGGTGCTGAATGAGTCAGAACTGAGCCATCGTGCCGCTCACGATACACTGCCGTTACGCGATGCGTTTGCCGTGCTGTTCTTTGTCTCGGTGGGCATGCTGTTTGACCCGATGATTCTGGTGCAGGAGCCGCTGGCGGTTCTCGGTGCGCTGGCCATTATCGTGCTGGGCAAATCCATCGCTGCCTATTTCCTGGTGACGCTGTTTGGCCATTCACGCCGAACCGCGCTGACCATTTCAGCCAGTCTGGCACAAATCGGCGAGTTCGCCTTTATTCTGGCCGGACTGGGTATTTCTCTTAATCTTCTCTCCGCAGAGGGGCGCAACCTGGTGCTGGCGGCAGCGATTCTGTCGATTATGCTGAACCCGATTCTGTTTACCCTGCTGGAGCGTTTTCTGGAGAAAACCGAAACGCTCGACGAGCAGACCATGGAAGAAGCCATCGAAGAAGAGAAGCAGATCCCGGTCGACCTGTGTAATCACGCGCTGGTGGTCGGCTATGGCCGCGTTGGCAGCCTGCTTGGCTCACGCCTGATAGAAGCAGGCGTACCGATTGTGGTAGTGGAGAATTCCCGACCACGCGTCGAAGCGTTACGCGAGCAGGGTATTAAAGCGGTGCTGGGCAATGCGGCGCGCGCCGATACCATGGAACTGGCGCGGCTGGATTGTGCCCGCTGGCTGTTACTGACGATTCCGAATGGTTATGAAGCCGGTGAGATTGTCACTGCCGCCCGCGAAAAACGCCCGAATATCGAGATTATTGCCCGTGCGCATTATGACGATGAAGTGGAATATATTATGGAGCGCGGAGCTGACCGCGTGGTGATGGGTGAGCGCGAAATCGCTAACAGTATGCTGAATATGCTTAAGCTGGAGCTGGAAACCGAGCCACAGCCCGAGCAGTGCCCGATTTAACCGATATGAAATCCCAGGGGAGTCGTTTTCGACTCCCCCAAACCGCCGTTACCTTTCCCAGTAAGACTCTTCCAGACTGTCCTCACGCTCCGGCAATCCCCGCGTCAGACGTGGCGAGTGCTGATTTAGCACCTGATAGCTGACGCGATTCGCGTACTTACATACCTGTGCCAACGAGGAGTAGGTCAGATAACTGCGCACATGCTTGCTGGAGTTTGGCACATTGGCGCGGTGATAGTTGTTGGCGGTAATATCATGCAGCACCGCTGCCAGCGCCCCGTCCCCTGCCCCATTGGTATTCATAATCTTCTCTGGGCCGCCCATATAAGGGGCAATATGCGAGAAAATACGCAGCGGCTGCTGACAATCCTGATGACGCATCGCGCGGCTGAACTCATACTGGTTAAATTCGGCAATCGCTCCTGGCAGCAGCGGATGGTTGGTCTTACGCTTGCCTTCATCTTCGGTATAACCGGCCATATACAGCCCGTTTGGCCCGGCAGTACACAGCACCAGGTCAACCCAGTCCAGCGCTTTATCGGAAGCCAGCAATGGATCGCTGAGGCCAGTCAGTTCCTGCGCTTCATCTTCATTCATCGCGACAATAGACACGTGGTCGCGCAGGAAGTCGCGCCAGAACTGCGGATTATCGGCAATCACATACTTAGTACCGAGCGTCAGCACCACCGGCACATTATGCTTTTTCGCATACCCGATGGCTTTCATGGTGGCGGCAGGCATCGGCTCGCCCGGCTTACAGCGCACCAGATAAGAAGTCAGCACCAGCGCCGAAGCACCGGCAATCACCTGCTCCGGAATATTCTCTTCGTGCAGCTGATTCATCATGCCCGGGCTGATGGCAAAGGTACGCTCGCCATGCTCACCAATCAGGGTGAAGCAGCGGCCAATTGCGCCATCTACGCCCTGTAAGTAGTTAAGATCGGTACGGCTGGAGGTATTACACAAATAGCGATAGGCGTAACCGCCAATCTGTACATTGCTGCACATCACGCCGAGCAATACCGAACGGTCATCGGCCAGTACCGAGTAATTATGCAGGGTGTTACCAATGGTGCCACCGGCGAACTGATGACTGATTAACTGTTCGCGCATCAGTTCGTTGTACAGCGCTTCGGCGACGTCATCCTCAATAACCAGCGAGTGACCGGCACTCAGGCCATAACGCGCGACAAAGGCATCATCCACTTTGGCTTCAATATCCACCAGTGTCTGATCGATACCCACCACCCAGCTGCTGCCGTTTTCACTTTCTGGCTGGAGTTGAGGTTGCAGTAATGGATCGCGGGCACTGACGGGGAAGTAGTGTTTGGATTTACGTTTGCCGGGAAATTTCATGATTAATAGCTTCGGAAGAATTCAGGCCGTGAATGATAGCATATTCACGGCCTGGCTTTAGCCAAACTCATCAGCGTTGACGGGTAACTAAATCCACCATCATATCGATATGTTCAGCGTCATCATTCAGTGCCGGAATATATTCAAACTGCGTACCACCGGCGTGCATAAAGAATTCGCGGTTCTGTTCGCTAATCTCTTCCAGCGTTTCCAGGCAGTCAACGGAGAAACCCGGACTCATAATCTGAATATGCTTCACGCCTTTTGCCGGCAAGCCTTTCAGTGTTTCGTCGGTATAGGGTGTTAACCACGGCTCGCGACCAAAGCGCGACTGGAAAGTCATCATCACTTCGGTCGGCCCCAGCCCCAGTGCCTCTGCCAGCGCATCCGCAGTATCGCGGCAACGCTGCGGGTAATCATCGCCTTCGTCGGCAAAACGCTGTGGAATGCCGTGGAAAGACATGACCAGCAGATCGGGTTTACCGTGGGCGGCAAAAGAGCGCTCCACCGATGCCTTCAGTGCGTCAATGTAGCCGGGATGCGTGGCGTAATCACGGATAAACTGCACGTCCGGCAGCGAACGGTAACTGGCGAACACTTTGGTTAAGCCATCCCATACCGCAGCCACGGTCGAGCAGGAGAACTGTGGATAGAGCGGCAGGACGATCAGGCGCGTCACGCCCTGCGCCATCAGACTGTCCACGGCGCTTTTCAGGCTGGGATTGCCGTAACTCATGCCCAGTGCCACCGGCATATCCAGCCGGGCAGCCAGCGCGTCACGCTGACGCTTGCTGTACACCAGCAGCGGAGAGCCGTCATCCATCCATACTGATGCATACAGTTTTGCCACACGCGGTGAGCGGATCGGCAGGATCGCGCCATTGAGGATCGGCCACCACAACCAGCGCGGGGTGTCGACAACACGCGGATCGCTGAGAAACTGTTTCAGATAGCGCTTTACCGCAGCAGGGGTTGGCGCATCAGGCGTGCCGAGATTAACCAGCAATACGCCGGGTTTATCGTGCCTCATTTTTATTCCTTTTATTGGCATAAAGGTGGGGATAAATGAAAACGAGAATGATTGTAGCTAAAAATTGCGGGGGATAAACCGATTGCTGCAAAAGGGCCAGGTGAAACCCGGCCCCAGAACGATTAACCGAGGATTTTTGCCAGCTCGGCGCTGACTTCAGACACTTTACGCGTGCCGTCAATTTTGTGGTAAGCGGTGTTACCGGCTGCCGCTTCTTTGCTGTAATAAGCAATCAGCGGAGCAGTCATCTGATGGTATTCCACCAGGCGTTTACGCACGGTCTCTTCCTGGTCATCTTTACGCGTGGTCAGCTCTTCGCCGGTTACGTCGTCTTTACCTTCTTCTTTCGGTGGATTGAAAGTAACGTGGTAAACGCGGCCTGATGGCGCGTGCACACGGCGGCCAACAATACGCTCAACGATCAGTTCGTCAGGTACGGCGAATTCCAGCACGTTATCCACTTTGATACCGGCGTCTTTCATGGCATCCGCTTGTGGAATGGTACGTGGGAAGCCATCGAGCAGAAAACCGTTACGGCAATCTTCCTGCGCAATTCGCTCTTTAACCAGCGCAATTACCAGCTCATCGGTCACCAGCTTGCCAGCATCCATAATCTCTTTGGCTTGTTTACCCAGCTCACTTTCAGCTTTTACAGCTGCACGTAACATATCACCGGTGGAGATTTGCGGAATACCGTATTTCTCCATAATGAACTGAGCCTGAGTACCTTTTCCTGCGCCCGGAGCGCCGAGCAGAATAATACGCATTGCGTAAATCCCCTTGCGAATCGCATTGATCTAACTAATAAGGCCAAGAACATACCACTAAGCCCCGGTATCCACAAGAAAACGGGCGGTTAAACGGCAGTAACAATAATGATCTTAATATGTAAAATGTATAATAATTTAAGTTTAATTACAGAAAGTTAGGCAAATTGTTCTCGGTAACATCTTGACGCTTTATCACGTTTACCGCCACTGCTTTTGTCCGTTTTATTAACCGGCGCATTCAGCTAAGCCAGATTATAGGGTTGCCAGTGGCTACTGTGGATTTTTCCCAATGCATCGGCCAGCGGCTTAGCGGGAACCGTTGAGGCTTCGAACAACCGCAATTCGCTGCGCATCAGGGTGCTGAATTCAGACGTGCGCAGCGCAATCATTGCCAACCCTGTCGACAACGAGGCGTGCAGATGCAACGGGGTGATAAAAATCGCGCTGTCGCGCACCAGCTCATCGTGCAGGGTGGTGGCAAAACTGTCGGAAGCATCAACTACCCCCTTCCCTTCACAGTCACGCAGGCTGTTGACCTGGCCGGTACGGGGATTTACATGCCTGATAACCGGTACCGTTCCCGGATCGCCAAGGCGGGCAGCATGGCGGTCCAGCAGTTCACTGGCTGGCAGCTGGCTGGCTTGTCGGGCCACACAGCGCGCCACTTCCTGCTTGTGAAACAGATGAGATAAAATCACCAGCCCGACAGCGACCGATTTCACAAAAAAGATATCGTGATTTTCCAGCTTATACAGCCGCGAAAGGCTCTGGCGCAGCTGATTGTGCAGCGTGTCAGCACGCTGCTCAGCCGGTTGGTCTGCAATTTTTTGCCGCAATGGAGAGAGCGAGGATGTATCCATTATTGATTAACTCTTGCCGGTAAAAAGCTGCTTCGCGACTGATTGCTGTGTGCAGTCGCGGAGAGAGTGTCTGGTTGTTATTTTTTTGCTGTAAGCCGTGCCTGAGAGCAGGATACAGATTCCCTGGTGCTGGCGGAAAAATTAACCGCCACGGCTTATTACCGCGGTTTCTCGTTAACTTCCGTCGCCAAGAGTATGAAAATGCGACTGGACTTTGAAATGATATAAACAGACAATTCCTGTTAGTTTTTCTCACAGGTAGTGATTTATGGCGGGCCTCCCCTCATTACGTGCGCTGCGTTATTTCCAGCAGGCAGCACTGCATAACAGCTTCAGCCTGGCGGCTCAGTCACTGAATGTGACTCACAGCGCGATCAGCCATCAGATCAAACAGCTGGAGGAGTGGCTGGGTAAACCCTTGTTTGTCCGGGCTAATGGCCGGGTTTATCTGACGGCTGACGGTGAGCGCCTGAAAGTCACCTGCACGCGGGCGTTCAGTGAAATAGAAACCACCTGTGAGAAGATATCTCAACGCACCAGCAGCAGCCTGACGGTCTCCAGCGCCCCCAGCTTTCTTTCGCAGTGGCTGATCCCGCGCATCAGTCATTTCAGTCAGCAGCATCCCGATATCTCTCTGAACTTTCAGACGCATATGGATATCGATAAAGTGCGTAGCGATCAGACTGATGTGCTGATTCTTAGTCACGAGCAGACCTCTCACCACGATATCGCCGCCACGCTGATTACCGTCGATTATATTGGCCCGGTATGCTCAGCAGATTTTGATCGGCAGGTGAATCACGACACCGATTTCACCACCCTGCCGCTGCTGCATGCCGAAACAAAACGGCATGCCTGGGCAGAGTGGGCGGAAAAAAGTGGCGCGCGCGGCGATTTCTGGGCGGGCAGGTATTTCGACAATCTGACACTCGGCATTCAGGCGGCGCGCAATGGTTTAGGCCTGATGATCACGCCGCGGATTCTGGTAAAAAAAGAGCTGGAAGATGGCACACTGATTGCGCCAGTAGGATTTACGGCAATGGCGCGCGCCACCTGGATGATGGTCAAGCAGAGTCGGAAAGATGAACAGGAAATTGCTATTTTTCGCCGCTGGTTACTGGCTGAAGCGGCTGGCGGGGATTAAAAAAGGCGGCCTTAGCCGCCCCTACAACAAACGGATGCCAGAAATAGTACAGGGGAGCTAACCTCGCCGCCCCTGTGACACCCGTATCAGGCAATCAGCAGCTGATTCATGCGGCGGATAAACTGGTTAGGATCGTCCAGCGTACCGCGTTCAGCGAACAACGCCTGATCCAACAGCAGCTCGATCCACTCGGCAAAATGTGTCTCGTCCTGCGTATCGGCAGCACGTTTTACCAGCGCGTGATCCGGGTTGATCTCAAACAGATACTTCACTTCCGGTACCGCCTGACCCGCCGCGGCAAACAGTTTCGCCATCTGGGTACTCATGTCGTTGGCTTCGGTGGTGACGATAGCCGGGGTATCGGTTAAGCGATGAGTTAAGCGCACTTCTTTCACCCGCTCGCCAAGCAGGGTTTTCACGCGCTCGATAAACGGTTCCAGCGCTTTTTCCGCTTCTTTCTGCTCGTCGCTCTCTTCATCAGCCAGCTTGCTTAATGAATCGTCCGCCTTGCTGACCGACTGGAAGGATTTACCATCAAATTCAGTCAGGTAGCTCATCATCCATTCGTCAATGCGGTCTGAGAGCAGCAGGACTTCAATACCTTTCTTACGGAACAGCTCAAGGTGCGGGCTGCTCTTCGCCGCCGCATAGCTGTCGGCAGTGATATAGTAAATTTTGTCCTGTCCTTCAACCATGCGGCTGACGTAATCTTCCAGCGCCACGGTCTGCGCAGAACCTTCACTACTGGTAGACGCAAAGCGCAGCAGTTTGGCGATAGTTTCGCCGTTACTGGTATCTTCTGCCGGGCCTTCTTTCAGTACCAGACCGAACTGCTGCCAGAACTGCTGATATTTTTCCGCATCGTCTTTCGCCATTTTCTCCAGCATCTGCAATGCACGCTTACTCAGTGCACTGCGCAGACTCTGGGTGATACGGCTGTCCTGCAGGATTTCACGGGATACGTTCAGCGGCAGATCATTGGAGTCGATCAGCCCGCGAACAAAGCGCAGGTAGTTCGGCATAAACTGCTCGGCGTCATCCATGATAAACACGCGCTGCACATACAGTTTCAGGCCGTGTTTATGATCTCGGTTCCACATATCCCATGGCGCCTGCGCCGGGATATACAGCAGGCTGGTGTACTCCTGCTTGCCCTCGACGCGGTTGTGGCTCCAGGCCGCCGGATCGGTAAAGTCATGGGCAATATGTTTGTAGAACTCTTTGTATTCGTCGTCGCTGACGTCGGACTTGTTGCGCGTCCATAACGCCTGCGCTTTGTTGATTTTTTCCCAGTGGGTGGTGTCGTCTTCTTCGTTATGCGACTCAATCTCGACCGGCAGAGCAATGTGGTCAGAGTATTTGCTGATAATGCCGCGCACGCGCCACGCATCGAGGAACTCATCTTCGCCTTCGCGCAGATGCAGGGTGATTTCGGTGCCGCGATCGGCTTTTTCGATATCGGCGATGGTGTAATCGCCTTCACCTTCTGACTCCCAGAAGACGCCTTCATCGGCAGCAGCACCGGCCGCGCGGGTGCGCACCGACACTTTATCCGCCACGATAAACGCCGAGTAGAAACCGACACCGAACTGACCAATCAGCTGGCTGTCTTTCGCCTGGTCGGAACCGAGCGATTCAAGGAAGGATTTGGTGCCAGACTTGGCAATCGTTCCCAGGTTTTCAATGACTTCATCACGACGCATCCCGATGCCGTTATCGCGCAGCGTAAGAGTGCGTTGTTCCTTGTCAACCGAAACCCGGACCCGCAGATCGCCATCACCTTCATACAGCTCAGAAGCAGAGAGCGCGCGGAAACGCAGCTTATCCGCCGCATCTGAGGCGTTGGAGATCAGCTCGCGCAGGAAGATTTCTTTGTTTGAATAGAGGGAGTGGATCATCAGGTGCAGAAGCTGTTTTACCTCTGACTGGAAGCCACGTGTCTCTTGTCCTTTCATGGTCATTGATACCTCAACAAATCAGGTTTATTGAATGTTGAAGAGGAGATGGGGATGAAATAAAACTTTTCAAGCAGGTACGAACGCGCCGTACCTGCAAATATTCAGAATTTAATCTTTTGACGTCCTGCCAGCGAGTGCGACAGGGTAGTACCATCGACCATTTCCAGTTCGCCGCCCATCGGTACACCGTGTGCGATACGGCTGGCATCCACACCATACTGCCCGCAAAGCTCAGCAATATAGTTGGCGGTCGCCTCACCTTCCACCGTCGGGTTGGTGGCGAGAATCACTTCCTGGATGGTTTCACGTTCCAGACGATGTTCAAGGCGATCCAGCCCGATATCATTGGGGCCGATACCGTCCAGCGGCGAAAGATGGCCCATCAGCACAAAGTAGCGACCGCCAAACTGGCCGGTTTGCTCAATGGCGTGAATATCGGCCGGGCTTTCCACCACGCAGATCTGGCCGTTCTGCTGACGTCGCGGATTGGCGCAAATGGTGCAAATGTCCTGCTCGGTAAATGTATGGCAATCCTTACAGTGACCGATTTCAGACATGGCACGGGTCAGCGCCTGCGCCAGCCGCATTCCGCCGCTGCGATCGCGCTGCAACAGCTGGAATGCCATGCGCTGCGCTGATTTAGGCCCGACACCGGGTAAACAGCGCAGCGACTCCATCAGTGATTCGAGGAGCGGGCTGGTTTGCATCAGAATGGCATCTTAAAGCCCGGCGGCAACTGCATTCCGCTGGAAACTGCTGCCATTTTCTCTTTCTGCGTTTCACCAATACGGCGCGCCGCGTCGTTGAATGCCGCAGCCACCAGATCTTCCAGCATGTCTTTGTCATCTTCCAGCAAGCTTGGATCGATTTCAACACGACGGCAGTTGTGCGCACCGTTAATGGTCACTTTGACCAGACCCGCACCGGATTCACCGGTCACTTCCATTGCAGCAATCTCTTCCTGCACCTGGGCCATTTTGTCCTGCATTTGCTGGGCCTGCTTCATCAGGTTGCCCAAACCGGCTTTACCAAACATAGTCTTCTCTCTCAGCTCAGGCCGCGTAATCGTCGGATACGCTTAGGCGGCGGTTCAAACGGGGCGAATACTCTCTTCATCCAGATCGGCATCAAAGAACCGACGCAGGGTCTGAATATGAGTATCCGCGATTATCGACTGGCGCGCCTGCGCCAGCTTTTCTTCATAAATCGCCTGTCGCCACTCCAGCGGCGTTAACACCGACGGATTATCATCTTCGACAATCGTCAGTTCAACCGTCTGGCCTGCCGCCAGGCTTAATGCTTCCGCCAGCACTTTTTGTGCCGATGGCGAATTCAGATGACGCTGTCCGGCACGTAAGTGTAAACAGATCCCCTGCTCAGTCTGTTCTTTCCATGCGTTTAATGCCAGCTGCTGCACTAATTTAGGTATCGCCATCGCCGCGATTTCTGCCGCCCAGGCATCACGCTGCTGCGACTCTTCCATCAGCCGGTTTGCCAGCTCCGGCGTTTTCTCGTGCTCTAACGCCGAGCGCAACGCTTTTGGTGTCGCAACCGGCTCCGGCTTCGCTTCAACCGGATTCAGTGCTTTCCAGCGGTACGCCTCTTTTTTTACCGTTGCGCCAGCCTCAGCGGCAGCAGCTTGCTGGCGCTTCTGACCTCGCTCGGTAACTGAAGCCAGCCGCTCCAGTGCCGAACTCGCCGGCCGCGCTCCAGGCGCCGCCGGCTCACTCTTTTTTACTTTGGTCGCTCCCTGCTGACGCATCAGTTGGGTGCGCGCCTGCAATAGCTGACTGGTGGCATCGGGTAAATTGCCCGGCGGCGCGCTGTCCGGCACGGTATGCGGGGCTGCCGGTTGTGACGGTGCGCTGGCCGGTACAGTTGGCTGTGGCTGAGCCTGCGGCGTCATCACCGGGCGGGATGCCGGTTCGGCAATCACCTGGCGTGGGTGAAACGCCAGGGCGCGCAGTAGCGTCATTTCGACGCCCATCCGGCGATCCGGTGCCAGCGCCAGCTCTTTACGCCCCATCAGCAAAGTCTGATAGTAAAGCTGCACGTCAGCAGGCGGCAGCACACGCGCCAGCTCGCGCAACCGCTGTTCAATTGCCGCCTGATCGTCGCCGATAGCCGACGGTAACAGCTGCACCATCGCAATGCGATGCAGCAGGCGCAGTATTTCTACCAGCAGCGCCTCCCACTCCACGCCGCGTGATGCCGCCTGGTTCAGCAGCGCCATCACTTGCTGACCATCGGCATCCACCAGCGCTTCAATCAGCGCCAGCGGCTGTTCATCATCCAGCGTGCCGAGCATCGTGTTAACTGTGTCGGTAATCACCTGCCCTTGCCCCATGGCGATGGACTGGTCAGCCAGGCTAAGGGCATCTCGCATACTACCATCGGCGGCACGCGCCAGCAGCTGCAAGGCACGGTTTTCCGATGGAATCGCTTCCTGTTTCAGCACATGCTCCAGCTGGCCCCGAATTTGCTCAACATCTAACGCTTTCAGATGGAACTGCAAGCAGCGTGACAGGATGGTGACCGGCAGCTTCTGCGGATCGGTGGTGGCAAGCAGGAATTTGACGTGTGATGGCGGCTCTTCCAGCGTTTTCAGCAAGGCGTTGAAGCTGTGGCGCGACAGCATATGTACTTCGTCAATCAGGTAAACTTTAAAACGACCGCGCGCCGGCGCGTACTGGACGTTATCCAGCAGGTCGCGGGTGTCTTCGACTTTGGTACGTGAAGCCGCATCGATCTCGATCAGATCGACAAAGCGCCCCTGCTCAATTTCACGGCAGTTATCGCACTGGCCGCAGGGGGTGGCAGTAATGCCGGTTTCGCAGTTCAGTCCTTTCGCCAGCAGGCGCGCAATGGTGGTCTTTCCCACACCGCGGGTGCCGGAAAAAAGGTAAGCGTGATGAATGCGGCCAAGCGACAGGCCATTTGCCAGCGCTGTCAGGACATGCTCCTGACCGACAACATCAGTAAACGCTTGTGGACGCCACTTGCGGGCAAGTACCTGATAGCTCATTAATTCGCAGAATTTGTCAGTGAAACAGGGGTTAATGCTAACACAGCCGCACTTTTACAGCGAGGCTGAAGATAGTGGGTAGCGAATAGCCAAAATAATTCGAGCGGCAGCCAACGCATCTGCCGCTTGAAGTATGAAGAGTATTAATGACCGGGGAAGTTGACCAGACTATAGCAATCAACGCCCATCGCTTTCAGGCGTGCTTCACCGCTCAGGTCAAACAGATTGATTACAAAGGCGGCGTTTTTCACTTCACCACCGGCACGGCGGATCAGTTTCACCGTCGCTTCCAGGGTACCGCCGGTGGCCAACAGGTCATCCACCACCAATACCACATCACCTTCGCCAATCGCGTCGCAATGCAATTCGAGGCAGTCGGTGCCGTATTCCAGCTCATAGGTTTCGCTGAAGGTTTTGCGTGGCAGTTTGCCCGGTTTACGCACCGGTACGAAACCAACGCCCAGCCCCAGCGCGACAGGCGCACCGAACAGGAAACCACGCGCTTCGGTGCCAACCACTTTGGTGATGCCGGTATTGCGATAGCGATCAACTAACAGTTCAATGCAGGTGGCATACGCTTTCGGATCTTCCAGCAGGCTGGTTACGTCACGAAAGAGGATGCCCGGCTTTGGATAATCCGGGATGCTTTTGATACTGTCTTTAAGGAATTCAAGCTGCTGCGCAGTCGCGGTCATAATGTTATGCCTGGTAAAAACGAATCTGACTCGCGCAGCTCCGAACCTCTCTGGCAGTCTAATGCCGCAGAGAGAGATGTGGTCAAACAGGGGAGCCGCGCACGAAAACGTTCAAATCTAAGCAAAGTGCCGGATAATTGCAACCATCAACCGCTGAATCAGCGATTTTCTTGCTCTGAGGCAACAACTGGCAGGCGCAGCATAAAGATGATCAGTACGCAGAGCATGGTTGCCAGCAGAATGCGTAGCCACCACACTTTTACCAGCCACAATGAAACAGCAAAGGTGATGACAATAAACAGTATCGCCCGGACTTTCGCCTTCGGTGGCAAGGCGCGATGCTGCTGCCAGTGACGAATATAGCCGCCAAACCATGAACGATACAATAACCAGTGGTGAAAGCGCGGTGAAGAGCGCGCAAAGCACCAGGCCGCCAGTAAAATAAACGGCGTGGTCGGTAACAATGGTAAAATAATGCCAAGCGTGCCGAGCACAATTGCCAGCCAGCCAATAACCAGGAGTAAGATGCGCTGCATAGTGTGACCTGAATACGTCGAACTGCGACTACTTTACCACAGTGACCGGAATCTATAATGAAAAGCACCCTTTTACTGCAACAGCTGGATGCGCGCGTCGATCAGCTGGCCAGCAGCGTCTCGCCGCTGGCGGAACGCCGCACTCGCCGGGCGCGCTTTGACAATCAGCTGTTTCATTGTCAGAGCACCCGACTGGGCGACTATTTGCAGGAGGTGCGGGAGACTCTGGCACAATTAAAACAGTGCGTGGCCGGAGCCAATCCTGAGCGCCTCAGCTGGCTGGCGGAACGGGTGGTGCTGCAAATTGGCGCACTACAGCGTGAAGTTGCCACCCAGACGCTGCGCCGTCAGGAGGGCATGAAGCAAAGCCCGGCGGAAAAATTGCAGCAGAAACTCGCCGATCATCATGAGTTTGAGCGGCGTCTGCTGGCAATGCTGATGGAGCGCGAGCGCCAGCTGGGACAGCAGGAAACGCTGCTGCAACAGCAGAAAATGCAGCAAGAAATGGTGGCGCTGGAAGCACGTTTACAACGCTGTCGCGCGGCGCTGAAAGAGATTGAGCGCGAGGTTGCTCAACGCGAACAGGGTTTTTAACTATAATCACAGCCTGGTGACATCGGGGGGATCGAAATGGGCATTGTCAGCTGGATTATTATCGGCCTGCTGGTCGGTTTTGTGGCACGTAAATTTTTTCCGGGCCGACCAGGAGGTTTAATTCCGACGCTGGTGCTGGCGATGATTGGTGGGTTAATTGGCGGCTATATCAGCAGCTACTTCAACTGGGGTTCGCTGACGCTGCTGCATCCGCGGGCGCTGTTATTCGCCCTGCTCGGTTCGCTGCTGATGTTACTGGTGGTCAAAAAGTTACGTCTATAACGGAGCCAAAGATGTCTTTAGAAAACGCCCCCGATGAAGTCAAACTGGCGGTCGATCTGATTATGCTGCTGGAAGAGAATCAGGTGGCACCGCAGACGGTGCTGGCCGCGCTGGAAATCATCAGACGCGATTTCGAAAATAAGCTGGCGCAGGCATAAATTATCCGCAGCGGACAGACTGGCGTAGCGAAGGGCTGCTGGTCAGCATTTCGATCAGGGTTTCCACTAAAAGTGGGGCGTCCGCCGCCAGATCGAAGCTTTCCGGCATAAACAGCCAGTTTTCCATAATCCCGCTGACGTAACCGCGAATAATCACCGCCGCACGTCGGGTATCCAGTTCCGCCGGCAGCTGTTGATGTTCAATGCAATCTTGCAGCGCTTCTTCAATTTTTTCGTAGCATTCCAGATATAAATTTTGCTGCACCATTTGCAGAGTTGTCATTTCACCGACAAACTCACATTTGTGGAAAATGATTTCCATAAGTGACCTTCTGCGCTGGTCACGTGCTGTGGCTTCAAATACATAGTTAAGCATTGCGCGCATAACGGAGAGTGGATCGCCTGGGTATTTTATTTGATACTCATGTTCTAAGTCCTCCATTCCGGACTCAGACTGCGCCCAAATCTCATTCAACAAGTCGGCTTTGTTTTTGAAATGCCAGTAAATTGCACCACGCGTCACCCCGGCAGCCTGAGCGATATGCGCCAGTGACGTTGCAGAGACACCATGTTCAGAGAACCGGGCAATTGCCGCATCAATGATTTGGCCCCGCGTTTCAAGGGCTTGTTCTTTGGTTTTTCGTGCCATAAGTGGGGTATTTACAAAAGGTTAGATTTACATACATTTGCGAATGTATGTAACATAGCACGACCATAATTTAAACGCAGCAATGGGTTTAACGGTTTGTGATCCATTGAACAATCGATATCGGACACTCGAGGTTTATTTATGAACAAATACAGAGGGTTAACGCCTCTGGCGGCCGTCCTGATGCTCTCAGGCAGCTTAGTGCTAACAGGATGTGATGAAAATAAATCCCAGGGAGCCGGCCAGCAACAAGCACCAGAAGTCGGCATTATCACCCTGAAAAGTGCGCCGTTGAAAATGACCACCGACCTGCCGGGAAGAACCTCTTCTTACCGCGTTGCGGAAGTGCGCCCACAGGTTTCGGGCATTATTTTGAAACGAAATTTCGTTGAGGGAAGTGATATTAAAGCAGGGGAATCCCTGTATCAGATCGATCCGGCGACCTATCAGGCGGCGTATGACAGCGCCAAAGGCGATCTCGCGCAGGCACAGGCGAACGCGCAAATCGCCGCTGTCACGGTGAAACGCTATAAGCCTCTGCTGGGCACCCAATATATCAGTCAGCAAGATTACGACCAGGCGATTGCAACCCAGAGCCAGACTGCTGCGGCCGTTCAGGCAGCTAAAGCCAATGTTGAAAGCGCGCGTATTAACCTCGCTTATACCAAAGTGACCTCACCGATTAGCGGACGAATTGGCAAATCTTCCGTCACCGAAGGTGCGCTGGTGCAGAGCGGTCAAACCACCGCGCTGGCAACCGTGCAGCAACTTGACCCGATCTATGTCGATGTGACGCAATCCAGCGAAGATTTCTTGCGCCTGCGTCAGGAGCTGGAATCCGGCAAACTGAAACAGAATGACGGCAAAGCCAGCGTCAAGCTGTTAACGCAAGATGGTAATACTTACGCTCAGGCGGGAACATTAGAATTCTCTGATGTGACGGTAGATGAGACCACCGGTTCAATTACCCTGCGTGCCGTGTTCCCTAACCCTGATCAAAAGCTGCTGCCAGGTATGTTTGTCCGTGCTCGTCTGGATGAAGGCACCAACCCGAACGCCCTGCTGGTTCCACAGCAAGGTGTGACGCGCACGCCAACCGGTGATGCCACCGCAATGGTTGTCGGTCAGGACAATAAAGTGGAAGTGCGCAAGCTGACCGCTGACCAGGCGATTGGTGATAAGTGGTTGGTTTCAGCGGGTCTGAAAGATGGCGATCGCGTGATTGTTACCGGTATTCAGCGTGCTAAACCTGGCGCTCAGGTGACTCCGCAGGAAGTGAGTGCAGACGACGCGAAGAAACAAGATTCTCAGCAGCAGTCTGAACCAACGAAGTCTTAAACAGGAGCCGCTGATACATGGCTAAGTTCTTTATCGATCGCCCCATATTCGCATGGGTCATCGCCATCATCATCATGCTGGCGGGTGCGCTGTCGATTCTCAAACTGCCGATTGAGCAATATCCTAATGTTGCTCCACCTGCCATTGAGATCACAGCAACCTACCCAGGTGCGGATGCAAAAACCTTGCAGGACTCCGTCACGCAGGTCATCGAACAGAATATGAATGGCCTTGATGGCCAGATGTATATGAGTTCCAGCAGTGACTCCTCAGGTACAGTTACGCTGACGATTACCTTCGAATCGGGTACCGATCCGGATATCGCCCAGGTTCAGGTGCAGAACAAACTGCAACTGGCAACGCCGCTGCTGCCGCAGGAAGTCCAGCAACAGGGGATCAGGGTTCAGAAATCCTCCAGCAGCTTCTTGATGGTGGCGGGTTTTATCAACACTGACGGCAGCATGACGCAGAACGATATTTCGGACTACGTTGGCTCCAACATTAAAGACCCCATCAGTCGCGTTAACGGCGTTGGTGATACTCAGCTATTTGGTGCGCAGTATGCGATGCGTATCTGGATGGATCCGCACAAGCTGAACAACTACGCATTGACTCCGGTTGATGTGATTAGCGCCATTAATAACCAGAACTCGCAGGTTGCAGCCGGTCAGCTGGGTGGTACGCCACCGGTGAAAGGCCAGCAGCTGAACGCCTCGATCATTGCGCAAACCCGTCTGACCTCTACCGATGAGTTCGGCAAAATTTTGCTGAAAGTCAACGAAGATGGTTCGCAGGTGCGCCTGCGTGATGTCGCGAGAATCGAGCTGGGCGGCGAGAACTACGAGATCATTGCCCGTTATAATGGCCAGCCGGCTTCCGGTCTGGGGATTAAACTGGCTACCGGTGCCAACGCGCTGGATACCGCCGCCGCGGTAAAAGCGCAACTGGCTGAACTGGAACCGTTCTTCCCGTCAGGCTTGCAGGTGGTTTACCCGTACGACACCACGCCATTCGTTAAGATCTCTATCAATGAAGTGGTGAAAACCCTGGTTGAAGCGATCGTGCTGGTGTTCCTGGTAATGTACCTGTTCCTGCAAAACTTCCGCGCAACGCTGATCCCAACGATTGCGGTTCCGGTGGTTCTGCTCGGTACCTTTGCGATTATCAACGCCTTTGGCTATTCGATAAACACCCTGACGATGTTTGGTCTGGTGCTGGCGATCGGGCTATTGGTCGATGATGCCATCGTGGTGGTGGAGAACGTCGAGCGTGTGATGGTGGAAGAAGGGTTGCCACCGAAAGAAGCCACGCGTAAATCAATGGGCCAGATTCAGGGTGCATTGGTGGGTATTGCGCTGGTGCTGTCGGCGGTATTTATCCCGATGGCTTTCTTCGGCGGCTCAACCGGTGTTATCTATCGTCAGTTCTCGATTACTATCGTTTCGGCGATGGTGCTGTCGGTGATTGTTGCACTGATCCTGACCCCGGCACTCTGTGCCACCATGCTGAAGCCGGTTAAAAAAGGCGACCATGGTAAAACCACCGGTTTCTTCGGCTGGTTTAACCGCATGTTTGATAAGAGCACCAATCACTATACCGATAGTGTGGGCCATATCATTCGCAGCACCGGTCGTTATCTGGTGATCTACCTGCTGATCGTGGTGGGCATGGCGTTTCTGTTCCTGCGTCTGCCAAGCTCGTTCCTGCCGGAAGAGGACCAGGGTGTATTCCTGACCATGGCTCAGCTGCCAGCGGGTGCCACTCAGGAGCGTACTCAGAAGGTGCTTGACCAGGTCACGGATTACTACCTGAATAAAGAAAAAGCCAACGTCAGCTCAGTGTTTACCGTTAACGGCTTTGGCTTTGCAGGTCGTGGTCAGAACACCGGTATCGCCTTCGTCAGTCTGAAGCCGTGGGATGAGCGCTCTGGTACGGAAAATAAAGTCCCGGCGATTGCCGGACGTGCAATGGGTGCCCTCTCTACTATCAAAGATGCGATGGTGATTCCATTTAACCTGCCGGCGATTGTCGAGCTGGGTACTGCTACCGGTTTTGACTTCCAGCTGATCGATCAGGCTAACCTCGGTCATGAAAAACTGACTCAGGCGCGTAACCAGTTACTCGGCATGATCGCGCAACACAGCGATACGCTGGTCGGTGTGCGTCCGAACGGTCTGGAAGATACCCCGCAGTTCAAGCTGGATATCGATCAGGAAAAAGCGCAGGCATTGGGTGTGTCTATCTCTGACATCAACACCACGCTGGGGGCTTCCTGGGGCGGCAGTTACGTCAACGACTTTATCGACCGCGGTCGCGTGAAGAAAGTGTACGTCATGGGTGACGCGCCGTACCGTATGTTGCCAGGCGACATCGGCAACTGGTATGTGCGTAACAGCAGTGGTGGCATGGTTTCGTTTAATGCCTTTGCCAGCGCGCGTTGGGAGTACGGTTCTCCACGTCTGGAACGCTATAACGGCTTACCATCGATGGAGATTCTCGGCCAGGCAGCAACCGGCAAAAGCTCCGGCGACGCGATGAACCTGATGGAAGAGCTGGCGTCTAAACTGCCAAGCGGTATCGGCTATGACTGGACCGGTATGTCCTATCAGGAACGTCTGTCCGGTAACCAGGCCCCTGCCCTGTATGCCATCTCGCTGATTGTGGTGTTCCTCTGTCTGGCGGCGCTGTATGAGAGCTGGTCAATTCCGTTTGCGGTTATGCTGGTTGTACCGCTCGGGGTTATCGGTGCGCTGCTGTTCACCACCCTGCGTGGTCTCAGTAACGATGTTTACTTTGTGGTGGGCCTGCTGACAACCATTGGCTTGTCGGCGAAGAATGCGATATTGATCGTTGAATTCGCCAAAGATCTGATGGAGAAAGAAGGCAAAGGCCTGGTCGAGTCGACGCTGGAAGCGGTTCGTATGCGTTTACGTCCGATTCTGATGACCTCACTGGCGTTTATCCTCGGGGTACTGCCACTGACCATCAGTACCGGTGCCGGTTCCGGTTCTCAGAACGCCGTAGGTACTGGCGTAATGGGCGGCATGGTGACGGCAACGGTGCTGGCAATCTTCTTCGTACCGGTGTTCTTTGTAGTGGTTCGTCGCCGCTTCAGTAAACACAAAGAAGAAATTGAACACGGGCATCCCGTCGAGCATAAACAGCAAGATCACTAAGTTTCAGCAGTGATGAACAGAGGCCGCAAATTGCGGCCTCTTTTTTTTGCCCGCAGATCGGGTTGCATTTCACCGCAGAGGTGCGCATAATAATTGTTATGTTATAACATATCTTTTGGAGCCACCATGAAAGCTGACATTCATCCCCACTATCGTCCGGTGATTTTTCACGACACCAGCGCCGATCACTATTTCAAAGTCGGGTCGACCATCAAAACCGACCGTACCGTTGAATTTGAAGGGGCCACTTACCCCTACGTCACCCTTGATGTCTCTTCTGCTTCCCATGCGTATTACACCGGCAAGCAGAAAGAGTTCAACAAGGAAGGGAGTGCGGCTCGCTTTAATAAGCGCTTTGGCAGTTTCCTCGGTAACAGCAACAAGTAAGGGGCCATCATGCAGGTACTGAGTTCATTACGTTCAGCCAAAAAGCGTCATAAAGATTGCAAGGTAGTGCGTCGCCACGGTCGCATCTATGTGATTTGCAAGACTAACCCACGCTTTAAAGCGGTTCAGGGTAGAAAGAAAAAACGATAGTGTTGTTGTGTCATATTGTCCTTTTGGGCCGGACTTCCCATCCGGCCCTTTTTTATTACTTCATACTGCCGGCAATCGCTGTTACGTTATGTTTAAATGCCGCAATATAGCTGGCGGCTGGCCCATCCTTCTCCGATAACGCTTCGGGATACAGCTCTCCGCCCTGCTGCGCACCGGTTGCCGCCGCAATCTGTTTTACCAGTCGTGGATCGGTTTGATTCTCAATAAACCAGGCGTGAATCTTCTCGGCTTTTAGCTGCTTAATTAATGCCGCGACATCACTGGCACTGGCTTCCGACTCGGTAGAAAACCCGACCGGTGCGAGAAAACGCACGCCATAACGCTGGCCGAAATAGCCAAATGCATCGTGGCTGGTCAGCACCTTACGCTTCGTTTCAGGAATGGCGGCAAAGGTCTGCTGCGCCCAGCTATCCAGTTGATTAAGCTGGCTGATGTACGCTGCGCCGTGCTGACGGAAATAGTCGGCATCATCCGGGTCGGCCGCGATCAGCGCATTCATGACGTTGGTGGCATACACCACACCGTTATGCATACTGTTCCAGCCGTGCGGATCGGTAATGGTTTCACCGTCCTCTGCCATTTGGCGCGTGTCGATACCCTTTGAAGCCACCACCACCTTGCCCTGATAGCCCGAGGCGGTGACCAGTCGATCCATCCAGCCTTCCAGCCCCAGACCGCTGACAAAGACGACCTGCGCTTTTGACAGCGCCAGGCTGTCCTGTGGCGTGGGTTCAAAGCTGTGCGGATCGCCGTTTGGCCCGACCAGGCTTCTCACTCTGACGTGTTCGCCCCCCACCTGCTGCACGATATCCGCTAGTACGCTAAAGCTGGCCACGGTTTCGACCGTTTTTGCCAGCGCCAGTGGGCTGCTGAGCAGCGCGGCTAAAGCCAGCGCCATCGGTAACTTCTTCATACTTTCTCCTTACCTGTCGATAAAAAACGGCGGCTGCTAATTAAGCCACCGCGAGGCCCCATCAAAATCGAAATAAAAAACAGTATTGCTGCACTCAGCACCACCGCCGGACCGGCAGGCAGTGAGAGATAAAATGAGGCGAACAGACCGCTGAAGCTGGCGATCAGCGCCAGAATAATCGCGGCGGCCAGCATGCCTGGCAGGCGGATGCTCCAGAAACGAGCACTGGTGGCGGGCAACATCATCAGCCCGACTGACATTAAGGTGCCAAGCACCTGAAACCCGGCCACCAGATTCATCACCACCAGCACCAGAAAAATGCCGTTAACCAGCGGTGAGCTCCAGCGGCTTTGCGCCCGCAGAAAGCTGGCATCGAAGGCATCGATAACCAGTGGCCGATAAATCAACGCCAGCGCCATCAGGGTGATTGCGGCGATAGCGCCCACCAGCAGGATCGACTGATTGTCGACCGCCAGTAGCGATCCAAACAGCACGTGCAGCAGATCGACGCTCGAGCCACGCAGCGACACCAGCGTGACGCCTAACGCCAGCGATCCGAGATAGAATCCGGCAAAGCTGGCGTCTTCACGCAGCGGCGTGAAGCGACTGACTGCCCCCGAAAGCAGCGCGACCGATAAACCGGCGATAAAGCCACCAACGCCCATCGCCACCAGCGACAAGCCGGAAATCAGATAGCCAATCGCCGCGCCCGGTAACACCGCATGGGATAACGCATCGCCCACCAGACTCATGCGGCGCAGCAGTAAAAACACCCCTAACGGAGTGGCGCTAATCGATAACGCAATACAGGCCACCAGCGCACGGCGCATAAAGCCAAATTCGATAAAAGGTTGCAGCAGCGGGATAACCATTACCGACCTCCCACCTGTTGCAGTGGCGCGGCCTGCACGCGACGTGAACGCCACTCGGCCTCATCCGGCTGTAAGCGCAAAACCTGCGGGAAACAGGCATCCACCATACTCATATCGTGCAGTACCACGATTAAGGTGCAGCCCTGACGGTAGCGCTCGGCAAGTAAATCCAGCAGCAGCGCAACGGTCTGGCTGTCAATGCCGGTAAACGGCTCATCCAGCAACAGCAGCGAGGCCTGCTGCATCAGCAAACGGGCAAACAGCACGCGCTGCAACTGGCCACCAGACAACATCCCCGGTTGCGCATCGGCAAAGTCGTCCATTTTCACCGTGCGCAGGGCTTGCATAATCTCCTGACGCAGCTGGCGGCCGATGCAACCAAACCAGCCGGTGCGCTGCCAGCACCCCATCGCCACCAGATCAAACACGGTGATCGGGAACTGGCGCTCAATTTCCGACTGCTGCGGTAGCCAGCCGACCGCGGACGCCGGCAGCGATAACTGGTATGCACCGCTAACCGGCGGCAACAAACCGGCGAGGGTTTTTAATAAGGTTGATTTACCGCAGCCGTTGGCACCGACCAGTGCGGTCATCGAGCCGGGTGCAAAGCGTCCACTGATCGGCGGTGTTACCGCCTGATGACGATATCCCGCCTGTAATTTTTCCAGGCTAATCATGATGAAATTGCCCAGCAAAGCGCCGCACACAGCAAGGCAATCGGAATCAGACTTAACAGCAGCCTTGCCGATGCAGAACGGGTCAACAGAGTGGGTTTAGCAGTAAAAGAGTGAGGCACAGCAGTGATCCAGTGGAAATTAATATGTTATAACATAACACTTAATCCACTGACGGTTGTTCAACCAAAGCGGGAAAACTGTTTCGAGGTGTTACATCCACGACTTTCCACGCAGGCAACGCCTCTGGTAAAAAAAATTAATCAGCATTCTGCTCGCTATCACAGTAAAAGGCGCGGCCTTTTAAGATAAAGTTCATATAAATCATAATGATATAAAATGAGCTTTTTTTGCCTCTTGCTTTATTCTCAACTGAACGCAATGATCAATATAAGGTGTAATTAACTCTGTGAAGGAAAAATGCGCAAATTAATCTCGTTTAATTATTTGCAGGATGAAGTTGACCCACTATTATTGAATCAAACACTTCTACAGAATATTCCCAAAATAGAACCACAGTTGATCGGGGATTTAGCCTGGTACTCACAAGATGCGCGTTTTGTTCCCGATAGCCTAAAAATTATTTCAATCGATCCACTGGAGAGTTTGCGTTATAAGATGTGTTATCAGTTTGCATGGAACATATTCAATGCATGCTTAGATATTGATGCCAACCAGACCGTAACTGAAAGCGTCAACTTCCAGATTATTCCCGGCTTTCTGGCTTTCGATCTGATTGACAACCCCTACCCTTCAACCGCAGATGAATTGTAATTTTTGGTAATGTCCTCAGGCAATATTAATTAATCTGCGTTATATTCAAGATGTCCGTTTATAAAGTATTTTTTTATAATCGCTTCCAGGCCGCATACCTTTAGCTCAGCCCAAGTAACGGCTTTTGTCATTCGCTATGGAGGGGAAAGAGATGGACGAATACACACCGAAAAGGCATGATATCGCTCAGTTGAAATTCTTGTGTGAAAATCTGTACGACGAGAGTATGGCAACCCTGGGCGACAGTCACCATGGTTGGGTCAATGACCCGACGTCAGCGGTCAATTTGCAGCTTAACGAATTGATTGAGCATATCGCCTCTTTCACCATGAATTACAAAATAAAACACGTTGAAGATACGGATCTGATTGCACAGATTGATGAATATCTTGATGACACATTTATGCTTTTTAGTAACTACGGTATTAATGTTCAGGATCTTCAGCGCTGGCAGAAATCAGCAAAACGACTTTTTAACATTTTCGTCGAAGAGTGTGCTCAGCGGCCTTTATCTGCAAGCCATTCATTTTAGCAACCCATTATTTTTACTACGGTTTAACAATGACAGACAAAATCCTGACCAAAACTGATTATCTGATGCGTTTAAGACGTTGTCGTTCTATTGATACGCTTGAACGCGTAATTGAAAAAAATAAGTACGAATTATCTGACGATGAATTGGAAGTGTTTAATTCTGCGGCGGATCATCGCCTGGCTGAATTGACGATGAATAAGCTGTACGACAAAATTCCGGTTTCGGTCTGGAAATATGTACGTTAAGGCAAGTTTTAATACTGTGACGGGAAAAAGTAATGCGAAGGGCTGAAATTGGTGGAGGCCCTGCCAGCGACATCCCGGCACACGCGTCACCTGCTGCGGCTGCTTCCTTCCGGATCTGACCGAGTTCACAAGTTAGCGTTGCGGGAGAACCAACAGGGCCTCCATTGACGGCTCCAACGTTCAGAGCGCAGGCATTATCAATGATGCCTTCTTCAATTGCAAGCGAACCCCAGGCGACCGTTGCTTTCTTGAACAACTGACGCCTTTTAGCCCAAACTGACGGCGTTGCACGCCGGTTATTGGCTGAAATAGACGCAGTCAGTTCTGACGGTTAATTGATCATACTGGCGATCATCTCAGCGACGTCGCGGTACGTGGCCCGGCTCGCTGATTAAATTTGCTTTAGTATCCAAAAGTTATCGATTAAGGTTTCATTATTATTTTCCCCCGGAACCTTCACATGACTGACAACGACAGCTTTCAACAACGCGTCTGGCAGATTGTGGCATCGATCCCGCCTGGCTGCGTCACCACCTATGGCGAGATCGCACGGCTGGCCGGTTCACCGCGTGCCGCCAGACAGGTGGGCGGCGTGCTGCGTCGTCTGCCGCAGGGTAGCAAGCTCCCGTGGCATCGGGTGATTAATCGTAAGGGTGAGATTTCTCTGGTGGGTGACGATCTCAGTCGCCAACGTGATGCGCTGGAAGCCGAAGGGATTGAAGTCAGTAATGACGGTAAAGTGTCTCTGACACGCTATCGCTGGCAGCTTTAAGCCAATGAGCGGAACCCAGCTGCGGCAAGGATTTCCATCCTGCCAGCCATCAGGACGGGAGCCGAAAACGGCTCCCCTACAGTATTCCAGAAATTCCGGTGATTTTTCCTTAAACGCCCAGCATTAGCTGAAAACGGCTAATGCTGGTTACTTAACCACCTTTACCCCGGATTATCCCGTAGGGGCGGCGTTCTCGCCGCCCGCCAGGACGATCAGTAACGGGTCGGCGCCGGGACTGAAGAAGAAGGCGTCACCTGCGTTGGTGAGGTTGACGGAATCGTCCGGGTCGCGCCGCTATGCGTTGGCATCGCAACTGACGGAACCGGCACCAGAATCAGCTCCGCTTTGGTTCCACCGCCATTAATCACAGGTTTAACCGTATCGGTAATAAATGCCAGTTTGCCATCAATGGTTATGGCGGCACTTAACAGGATACGCGCACCAGGCTGAATATCGGCCGGATTAAACGGCAACACAAACTGGAACGGTGACTGCTTGCCCTCGGTACGCACCGCACGCTGAGCCAACACCTTCGACGGCGCATCCGCCAGCGAAGCATCTGACAGTGTTACCGTCAGCACTGCGTCAGGTGGCAAAGCAATGCGCTGACGAATAAAAACTGAGCCGCTGACATTCGGTTGCGCAATTACCGCCTGCTGCCCTGCCGTCGGCGAACCCAGAGTTGGAGTCGGAATATCACTGCTTTTATCCGCGCAACCAGCCAGTGCCACAGCCAGCGCAGCGCCACTCATTACATGCCAAAGTTTCATTGATTTCTTCTCCTTACGATCAATGTTTGCCGGTAAACCTGCCGGAAACTACGCTATTAACAGCGTCACAGATTTAATTCTGGCACAACTTACTGATTTTTGCCTGGGACCGGGGTTTCATCAACGCGAAATGGAAAAAACAAAGCATTAGCCTTTATCGCGGTTGACGGTAACTGGTCGGATCTCGCAAACTAACTGCTGAACCATTTTCGAGGATGTTGCTATGAGCCAGGCACTGCAAAACCTGTTAGATCTGCTCAATTTAGAAAAATTAGAAGAGGGCCTGTTTCGCGGTCAGAGCGAGGACTTAGGTTTACGCCAGGTCTTTGGCGGGCAGGTTGTTGGCCAGGCGTTGTACGCCGCCAAACAGATGGTCCCCGCTGACCGGTTGATCCACTCGTTTCACAGCTATTTCTTGCGCCCCGGTGATAGCCAGAAACCAATCATTTACGATGTCGAAACCCTGCGTGACGGTAACAGCTTCAGCGCACGTCGCGTCAGCGCCATCCAGAACGGTCAGCCGATTTTCTATATGACCGCGTCCTTCCAGTCGCCAGAAACCGGCTATGAGCATCAGAACAGCATGCCGCAGGTGACGGGGCCGGAAAATCTGCCTTCGGAAACCGATATCGCGCGACAACTGGCGGAATTTATTCCGGAAAAAGCGCGTGAAAAGTTTCTTGCCGAAAAGCCGCTGGAAATCCGTCCGGTGAAATTTCATAACCCGCTACAGGGACATGTTGATCAACCTGAGCGTCAGGTCTGGTTTCGCGCCAATGGTCAGATGCCCGAAGATATTCGCGTTCATCAGTATCTGCTGGGTTATGCCTCAGATTTCAACTTTTTACCGGTGGCGTTGCAGCCCCATGGCAAGGGATTCCTCGAATCCGGCATGCAGGTGGCCACTATCGACCATTCCATGTGGTTCCACCGCCCTTTCGATCTGAACCAGTGGCTGCTGTATAACGTGGTCAGCACCTCAGCCTCAGGCGCGCGCGGTTTTGTGCGCGGTGAGTTCTATACTCAGGATGGCACGCTGGTGGCCACAGCGGTGCAGGAAGGGGTGATGCGTCTGCGCAGTTAACTCTGCCCGCCGCAAAAAAAGGGGCGATGTCACCGACATCGCCCCTGCTGTTTTATTCTATTTTTTTATGCACTGCTTTTCTCAGTCAGACCCGATGCTTAGTGGTTGTAAGCATTTTCGCCATGGCTGTTTACGTCCAGACCTTCGCGTTCCTGCTCTTCCGATACACGCAGGCCAACAATCATGTCCGCAACCTTGAAGCCGATAAAGGCAACCACAGCAGTCCAGACGATAGTCACTACTACGCTCAGCAGCTGAATCAGCACCTGATGACCCATGGTAACGCCTTCTGCGTAACCCACGCCACCCAGTGAGGAAGAGGTGAACACACCGGTCAGGATACACCCAACGATACCACAAACACCGTGTACACCGAACACATCGCAAGGGTCATCAACGCGCAGCCATTTCTTCAGGATAGTCACACCCCACAGGCCAGCAATACCCCCGGCGATACCGATAATCAGTGCACCACCGACGCCTACGTAACCACAGGCCGGAGTAATCGCCACCAGACCGGCAATGACGCCTGAGCACGCTCCCAGCAGTGAAGGCTTACCGCGGAACATCCACTCGCCGAAGGTCCACGCCAGTACCGCACCTGCTGTCGCCATAACGGTGTTGAGGAACGCCAGCGCCGCGATTTCGTTAGCGGAACTTGCCGAACCGGCGTTGAAACCGAACCAGCCAACATACAGAATCGCCGTGCCGATAAAGACCATTGGCAGGTTATGCGGTTTAAACGCTTCTTTGCCGAAGCCTGCGCGTTTGCCCAGCAGATAAGCCCCCACCAGACCCGCTACCGCGGCGTTAATGTGCACTACCGTGCCGCCAGCGAAGTCCAGCGCGCCATCCTGTGCGAGGAATCCCCCCCCCCACACCATATGTGCCACCGGCAAATATGCCAGCGTCAGCCAGATGACCACGAAAATCAGTACCGCCGAGAAGCGAATGCGTTCCGCGATGGCACCCACAATCAGTCCAACGGTAATACACGCGAAAGAGCACTGGAACGCCACGTGGATATACTGATAGAAGGAGCCGGATAAGGCGGTCAGCTCGATATTTTTCAGCATTGCCATGCCGAAGCCACCGAAGAAAGCGTTGCCTTCGCTGAAGGCCAGTGAATAGCCGTACAGCATCCACAGCACGCACACCAGCGAGAATGTCACCGCCACCTGCGTCAGCATAGAGAGAACGTTTTTACCGCGAATCAGACCGCCGTAAAACAGTGCGATACCTGGTATAGTCATAAACAGCACCAGCGCGGTGCAAATCATCATAAAGGCGTTATCAGCTTTATCTGCAACGGCAGGTGCCGCCATCGCGAGCGAGGGTAACAGTGCCAGGCTTGTCAGACCCAACGTCGTCAGTAATTTTTTCATTTTATTCCATCCCATCACAGTTCAGACCCCGAAATTACAGCGCGGCTTCGTCAGTTTCACCGGTACGAATACGGATGACACGCTGCAGTTCTGCAACGAAGATCTTACCGTCGCCAATTTTGCCGGTGTAAGCGGCTTTGCTAATCACGTCGATCACTTCATCGATCTGATCGTCGGCGATCGCAATATCAATTTTTACTTTTGGCAGGAAGTTCACGCTGTACTCAGCACCGCGATAGAGTTCTGCATGACCTTTCTGGCGACCAAACCCTTTCACCTCGGTGACGGTCAGCCCCTGAATGCCGATTGAAGACAGCGCTTCACGCACGTCTTCCAGTTTGAACGGTTTGATTACCACGGTAACCAGCTTCATACGATCCCCTCCAGGTATTGAAAAATGTCAGTCACACCCGACCCGGATTGAATAAAGCAAAGGCTGTGCCATAAATTAAAAACAGGGTAATTTCAGGAGATAAGGCCGTCCGCAACCGGGTTAAAACGGGCAACAGCCAGAGAAGCGCGGTGGCCCGCTAACGGGCCGAAAAGAAAAACGCACCATTTGGGTGCGTTGACGGTTCAGGGAAGTGCATCAAGGTTATGCAATCCGAAAAAACTGCTCAAAAAAGGTGCAATCGCCTCTCAGGCTTCGGCCGGAATGCCCGAGCTGAGTTCATCACCGGCCAGCTGTAATTGATACATCTGCCAGTAACGCCCCTGCTGCGCCAGCAGTTCGCGATGATTGCCCTGCTCGACCGCCTGACCACGATGCAGAACCAGAATGGTATCGGCTTCGGTAATGGTGGACAGGCGATGGGCAATTACCACCAGCGTGGTGTGCTGACGAATCGCCCGCAGCGCGCGCTGAATCGCCTGCTCAGTACCTGAGTCAATGTTAGCGGTCGCTTCATCAAGAATCAGAATCTGCGGTGCCGCCACCAGCACGCGTGCCATTGCCAGCAGTTGCTTCTGACCAACCGATAAATTATTTCCCTGCTCGCCCAACCGGGTATGGATGCCCTCGGTCAGACCGCGCGCCAGCTCGGCCAGCTGCACGGTTTCCAGCGCCTGCCATACCTGCTGTTCACTGATATCGCGCCCCAGCGTGACGTTGGCAAAAAAGGTATCCGCCAGCACCACCGGGTCCTGCTGCACCATCGCCACGCCCTGACGTAATGTCTGGTGACTCAGGCTGCTTAACGGGCGACCATCGAGGCGAATCTCGCCCTGCTTCAGCGGGTAATAGCCCATCAGCAGGTTAGCCAGCGTACTTTTACCGCTGCCGGTATGCCCGACCAGCGCAACAAAATCGCGCGAAGGCACCTGCAAATTGATATCACTCAGCACATTACGATCGCCGCGGTAGGCAAAACTGAGCTGATCGACGTCGATGCGGCCACTGCTCAGCGGGCGCTGATCGTTACCGTATTGCTGACGCGGAGCATCCATCAGCTCAAAAATGCGTTCGCCCGCCACCACCGCCTGCTGCAACATCGATTGCTGCGTCGTCAGCTCAATCAGCGGCTCGTTAAGTCGGCCGAGATAGTTAATAAAAGCATACAGTACACCGACCTCAATACTGCCGATCGACGAAAAGCCAAACAGCATCATCAGGCCGCACAGTATCAGTGCAGAGAACAGGCTGAGTAACGGGCGCAGCAAAAAGCCATCAAGCCGCAGCGTTTGCATACGCGCCAGATAGTGTGAACGGCTGGCTTCGCCCATGCGCTCGCCGAAGCGTGCCTGCTGGCGAAACTGCTGAATCACGCTCATGCCGTTAATCACTTCATTAAAGCCGTTATTGATATCCGCCAGATAGCTGCGCACCCGGCGCACAATCGGCGTGCTGTAGCGCTGATAAATCAACATCACGGTGATCACCGCCGGAAAAATGGTGATTGCCACCAGCGCCATGCGCCAGTCGAGGCTGAACATCGCCACCAGCATCGCACCCACCAGCGCCGCGCTGCGCAGTACCGTCGCCACCACCGTGACATACAGGTCGCGCACCACTTCGGTATCATTGGTTACCCGCGAAATAATCTGCCCGACCGGCTGGGTATCGAACGCACTCAGCGGCTGACGCAGTGCCGCGTCCATCACCTCGCTGCGCAGACGTTGCACCACGCCGACCGCTGCCTGACTGAACAGCAGTGACTGCGCGTAGTGCAACGATGCCGCCAGCAGTTGCAGCAAAATATAGCCAGCCACCAGTCCAAGGGCGATCCCCAGCGGCATATGATGTTTCGCCACCATATTATCGATAAAGTAGCTGATCAGGATTGGCCCAAGCACTTCCGCCGCCGCCGCGATCCATAACAGCACCACCGCGATACCCAGCGATTTGCGCCAGGGTTTGCCGTAAGAGAGCAGGCGCTTTAAGGTTGGCCAAATCTGCGGCAAACTATTCATGTGGCACTCCCTTTTCGTTCTCATCTTCATCGAGCGCCGCTTCCAGCTGCTGATAGCGATACATATCGCTGTACCAGCCAGGCTGTTCTGTTAATTGCTCATGGCTGCCGCGCTGCGCCACTACGCCGTGCTTCATCACCAGAATTTCACTGGCTTCGGTCAGAGCCGACAGGCGATGGGCACTGATAATTACCGTGCGCCCTTCACCCCAGCTGCGCAGGTTATGCAGGATCTGATGCTCGGTGCGCCCATCTACTGCCGACAGCGCGTCATCCAGCAGCAAAATTTCGGCGTTAAGCAGCAGCGCCCGCGCAATAGAAATACGCTGCTTTTGCCCGCCGGACAGCATTACCCCACGCTCGCCGACTTCGGTTTCATAGCCCTGCGGCAGACGCAGAATATCGTCATGCACGCTGGCAAGGCGCGCAGCTTCTTCGATTTCACTTTGCGTCGCACCCGGACGACCCAGCGCAATATTGTTGGCGACGCTATCGGAAAACAGGAATGGCGTCTGATTGACCACTGCCAGTCGGCCACGCCAGCTGTCAATGCGCAACTGGGTCAACGGCATGCCGTGATAGCGAATATCACCCTGTGCGATGTCGAAGTGGCGCTGAATCAGACTCAGCAAGGTGCTTTTACCAGATCCGGTCGGGCCGCACAGCCCTAACATCTGTCCCGGTTTCAGGTTAAAATTAACATTGCGCAGCGAGGCTTGCTCACTGCCCGGCCAGCTAAATTCCCGGATCGCCACCTGCAACATGCCGCGCCCTTCCGGCAGCGTTTTATCCCCGTCGGCCACCGCCGGTGCTTCCGACAGCAAGGCGCGAATGCGGCTCCACGCCGCACTGCCGCGCTCGACAATATTAAACATCCATGCCAGCGCCAGCATGGGCCAGATCATCAGGCCGAGATACATCACAAAACTGGTCAGCTGGCCCAGCGTCATCTGCCCATGCCATACCAGCCAGCTGCCGCCGCCGATCGCCAGCAGGTTAGACATACCGATGGCGATATAAATGGTGGGATCGAAACGTGCATCGACGCGCGCCACACGCATATTTTTCTCGCCGGTATCACGGGCAATATCAGCAAACTGGGCAGACTGATGATCTTCGAGACCAAAAGCTTTAATCATACGGATACTGGTCAGGCTCTCCTGGGTCTGGTTGTTCAGCGAGGAGAACGCCGCCTGCGCCAGTTTGAAGCGGTTATGCAGCTGGTCGCCGTAGCGTTTAATCACCAGCGCCATTACCGGCATCGGTAACAACGCCAGTAACGTCAGTTGCCAGCTAATTTGGGTACTCATCACGATCAGTACCGCCAGCCCCATCACCAGCGAGTCCACCAGCGTCAACACCCCTTCTCCGGCGGCAAACACCACGCGGTCGACATCATTGGTAGCGCGGGCAATCAAATCACCGGTGCGATGACGCAGGTAAAATTCAGGATGTTGTCGGCTCAGCTGACGATAAAAGTCTTCACGCAGCTCTACCGCCAGTTGGTAGGAGGCACCGAACAGCAGCACGCGCCAGACGTAACGCAGCAGATAGACCACCACCGCGGTTATCAACATCAACCCAATCCACATCAGGATCTGCCCGCTGCTCATCTGCTGTTGAGTAACGCCGTCGACAATCTCTCCCACCACTTTTGGTGGCAGTAGTTGCAAAATCGCGATCACAATCAGCAATGAAACCGCGCCGAGATAACGACGCCATTCCCGGGCAAAATACCAACTCAATTGGCTAAACAGTCGCACGCAATAGTCCCTGGGGTTGGAGAAGGCGGTGATACCGCATCAGATTATGGATTTACCGGCAAAGCCGTAGTGTATTTTATCTCTTCCATGGCGAAACTCGAAGTGACATCGATTAAGCCTGGAACGCCGTTCACTAAACGTTTGTAAAACGCATCATAGCGTTTCATATCCGCCACCTGGATTCGCAGCAGATAGTCATACTCACCGGCCATACGATAGAACGCCATCACTTCCGGCATGCTCTGCACCACATCAACAAATTGCTGATACCAGTCGCTGCTGTGCTGCTGAGTTTTAATCAGCATAAAGGCGGTGAGTGACAGTCCCAGTTTCTCACCGTCCAGCAGCGCCACCCGGCCACGAATAATGCCGTCATCTTCCAGCTTTTTCAGCCGTTTCCAGCACGGGGTGGTGGTGAGATTTACCGCATCGGCCAGCGCCTGCAACGACAACGTGCAATCGTGCTGCAATAACGCCAGCAGTTTTCGGTCAGTTTTATCTAGCATGCGGCCATCCTGGAGAAAATATTTCTCTAATCTGGTCATTATACAGGAGAGAAGGCAAACCTTTTTTCCCGGAAATGCCTTAATCTCTGTGTACAATTTTCAGGAGCCAGACCATGAACAGCCAGTGGACCAAACACGCCATTAAAGAAATTAACGCTGACTTCCAGCGTTCTGCCGATACTCACCTGATCCGCCTGGCGCTGGCTGATTTTCCGGGCATCTGGCTCTACCTGAAAGATGAAAGCACACATCCAACCGGCAGTCTTAAGCATCGGCTGGCGCGGTCACTGTTTTTATATGGACTCAGTAATGGCTGGATCAAACAGGACCGGCCGATTATCGAGGCGTCATCGGGCAGTACTGCGGTGTCGGAAGCCTATTTCGCCCGGCTGCTGGGATTACCGTTTATTGCGGTGATGCCTGCCAGTACCGCCCGACGCAAGGTGGAGCAAATCGCCTTTTATGGTGGTCAGTGTCATTTTGTCAGCGACCCTTGTCAGCTGTATGCCGAGTCGGAACGGCTGGCACGCGATCTCGATGGCCACTTTATGGATCAGTTTACCTACGCCGAGCGCGCCACCGACTGGCGTGGCAATAACAATATTGCTGAAAGTATCTTCCGCCAGATGTCCAGCGAGCCTTTCCCGGTTCCTGATACGATTGTGATGAGCGCCGGAACCGGTGGCACGTCGGCAACCATTGGCCGCTATCTGCGTTATCAGGGCCATGATACCCAGTTGATGGTGGTCGATCCGGAAAACTCGGTGTTTTATGACTACTGGCAGCAGCGCGATGTGACTCTGCGTAGCGCGGTAGGCAGCAAAATTGAAGGCATCGGCCGCCCACGCGTCGAGCCGTCGTTTATTCCCGACGTAATTGATAGCATGCTGAAAGTGCCGGACGGTGCCAGCATCGCCACCCTGCTGTGGCTGGAAAAAATGCTCGGTCGCAAAGTCGGCGCATCTACCGGCACCAATGTCTGGGGAGCACTGCAGGTGGCCCGGCAGATGCGTGACCAAGGGCGTCAGGGTGCGATTGTCACGCTACTGTGCGACAGCGGCGAGCGCTATCTCGACAGCTACTACAACACTAAATGGGTGACTGAAAATATTGGTGATATCAGCCAGTGGCAGGCAGAACTGTAAGCCCGCAGCCGGTGAAGATTACCTGCGCATAAAGGGGATAGTCACCGGATTATAACCGCCGCGCTGCCCCCGATTTTCTTTGATCACATGGAATAGATTATCTCGGGTACTGAGGTTCATCAGTTCCTCGTTTAACTGCTCCTCCGCTGCAGTCAAATCACCGTTAAACAGCCTTTCAAGATTGTCGGGTAAGGCATGCGCATTTACCATTGATTGCAGCTCCCCCTCAGTGGTTACTGGCCCGCTGTAGGCTTTCACCGTTAAACCCGCCTGTCGGGAAAACTGGGCAGCAAAACTGTCTGCACCGTCGGCGGAGAAGCAAACGATCATTCTGACACCGGCGTCAGTGTACTCCGAGAAGTCGATGCCCATGTCGTTCAGATAAACAGCAAAGTTTTGACCGTTGTAGCGGGTTGATACCTGATTTAGGCCAATGGTGGTGTAGTTCAAATATCGTTCAAATCGTCCGTGCGCGACCACATTCAGACGCCGGGAGCCATTCTTTAAATCATCAAAACTGTAATAGATGTCAGTTGCTCTTGTGGTGCTGGCTGAGGCTCCGGCTCCCAACATCTGAACATTTTCAATATCGTCCACATCTCCCCAAGTGGTTCGTGAGGAGCTGATTTTGCGCATCTCACCGGTAGCTAAGCTCATCCGTCGATATGCGGTGAATGCCAGTCCCACCCCGAGAGAAAGCATCCCACAAGCAAACGAGACCCAGCTCAGCACGCCTGACGCTTTACGATCACTGTGTGCCAGCGCCAGGCTGGCAATGCCACTAATATCAGCGATCAGGCCGGATGTGCCGGTGAGTAAGGTTAGCGACGAGGCGCAGTCGATAGCCGCACTGAGGCTACCGGCTGCGGCAATGGAGGCTCCGCCAGTAATCAGCGCCGCGCTGATGCCCAGAATTCCCAGCCCAATTCCCAGCCAGCCGGGCCAGTTAACATGCCCTGACGGGTCAGCACGATTTATCGGATCGCCGTCACAGTAGCGATAAGGGTTGATACCGCCAGCCCCAAAGGGTGACCAGCTGTCCGGGCCACTGAATCTCATTAACAGGGGATTATAATCCCGATAGCCGTTACCTAAATGTGTGTTACCGCTAATTAGGTCTGGACGTTCGCCATTGAATCCCATCAGACAATTATTCATATTCCACTCCGTGGAAAGTAACCTGAGAAGTCTGAAGTTATTCCACCCATCGGAAAATAAAACCACCTGAATCGCATCATATTTATCATCATGCGGCGTGGGTTAAAAGATGAGTATTGGCCGGTAAAAAACCGGTCAAGCTAAATGACCGGCAAAGATAGCTTCAAACTGGCGTGATCCCGTCAGGAATGCGGGGTATAACTGAGGTGTGGTGTCGTCAGCCAGTGATTCAGATAGTGAGATACTCCCTGTGTCGCGCAATGCCCAATCACCGGTAAATGTGGCAGCGCATTTTTCAGTTGATGCATCGCATTGCCCATAATAAAGCCGCGTCCGACGCTCTCCAGCATTTCACGATCGTTCATCGCATCGCCAAAGGCCATACAGTCAGCCATCGTCAACCCCAGATGATTGCTGAGAAAGTTAAGCGCAGTGCCTTTATTACAGTTAAGCGGCAGCACTTCCAGACACTCCCAGGCGGAAAAACAGAGATGCGCGCGACAGCCCAGCGCTTCGCGCAGCTGGATCTCCAGCCGCAGCAACTCACCGTGCTCGGCGATAAAACAGATTTTTGTCACCTTATCGGCAGGCATATGCCGCACATCGGTCAGCTGATAGCTGAAACCGCTGAGCAGATGCGCCTGTAAGATTTCCGGCAGCTCAGTGGCGGTAAACCAGCCGTCGTCGTTGAACAGATGCAGGGTGGCGGTCGTGTCCCACCGCGTGTGGGTAAGCTGATGCGCAATTTCCGCAGGCAGATCGCAGCCAAACAGTCGTTCGCCGTTAACCCCGCTAATGCGCGTGCCATTACTGGTGATAAGCCAGGCGTCGAGAGCCAGTTCGGCGGCAAGAATTTCCATCTCCAGCAAATGCCTGCCGGTCGCGAAAGCCAGTACCACCTGTTTTTCCTGTAACGCCCGCAGTGCCGCCAGCGTCTCTTTCCCAAACTGGTGGTTGGGTAACAATAAGGTGCCATCCATATCAAAAGCAGCTAAACGCGACATCTCGCCTCCGGCGAATGATTAAATAATAGGCATAGAGTATCACCTGGTATTTACGGAACTAATAGTGAATACTTTGTAAAATCACTTCCGGGTTTTCTATGCGCCAGCTCAATCGCCTGAACCAGTTCGCCAGGCTGTGGCAACACAGTCGTGGCGCTGCACAGCAGACCAGCGTTGCCGAGATGGCTGAACGCTGCTTTTGCAGTGAACGCCATGTTCGTACCCTGCTGCGCCAGTGGCAGCAGTCACAGTGGCTCGACTGGCAGGCGCAATCCGGCCGGGGTAAGCGCGGCACATTACGTTTTCTGCAAACCCCGGAGCAGCTGCGCAGTGCATTACTTCAGCAGCAGCTGGACGGCGGACATCCGCAGCAGGCATTGCAATTAGTACAGCTGGCACCCGAGCAGCTCGCGCATCTGCTGCAACCGTTTATGGGTGGACAGTGGCAAAATAACGCGCCAACGCTGCGTATCCCTTACTACCGGCCGCTGGATGATATTCAGCCACTCAGCCTTGACGGACGAGCCGAGCAGCATCTGGCACGGCATATTTTTGCCGGACTCACCCGCTTTGCGGACGATCGGTTGGTCGCCGATCTGGCGCATCACTGGGTGCGCAGTGACAATCAGAGAGAGTGGTATTTCTTTCTGCGTCCGCAACTGCACTGGCACAGTGGCGAAGCCATTGATGCCCGCCAACTACAGCAGCAGCTGCAACGTGTTCTGCAAAGCGAAGACGGCAGTAAACTGCTGGTCAGTGTCAAAAGCATCACGCTGGCGCACGCGCTCTGCCTGCGCTTTGAGCTGCATTGCCCCGATAACTGGCTGCCGCATCGTCTGGCCAGCGTCAGCTGTCTGTTGCCCCATCCGCAGGATGAAACACTGGGTGCCGGGCCGTATCGTCTCAGCCATTTTTCGCCGACGCTGGTGCGAATTGAAAGCCATGGCTGGTATCACCTGCAACATCCGCTGATGCAGACGATTGAGTACTGGATTACTCCACAGCTGTTTGACAGTCAACTGGGCACCAGCTGTCGTCATCCGGTACAGATTGCCATTGGCGCGCAGCATGAGCTGTCGCTGCTGCGCCCGGTCAGTAACAGTATCAGCCTCGGTTTCTGTTATCTGGCGATTCAGCAAAGCGCCAGGCTCAGTGCTGCCCAGGCCGCAAAACTGATGCATTTGATCCAGCAGGCGGAAATCGTCGCCCAGCTGCCGCTGGAAGAAGGTCTGATTACACCAGGCCGCGAGATGCTGCCGGGTTGGTCGCTGCCGTGCTGGCCGGAGAACCGGCATATTGCACTGCCCGCCGAGCTGCAACTGCACTATCATCTACCCGTTGAGCTGGATGCGATGGCGCATAAGTTGCAGGAACTGTTGGCCGCACATCAGTGCCAGTTGCAGCTGCATTTTCATCCGGGTAAAAGCTGGAAAAATTACCCGCATCTTGCCAGCGCCGATCTGATCATGGGCGATCGGCTGATCGGCGATACGCCGGAATTTACGCTGGAAAGCTGGTTACGCCTGGATCCGCTCTGGCCAGCGATTCTGCCCGCTGAACGTTATCGCCAGTTGATGACCAACCTGAGCGAGATTCAGGCGCTGGAGCAGGAACCCGCTCGCTTTGACGGCCTGCAACATACTTTTCAGCAGCTGATGAGCGATGCGGTGATTATGCCGCTGTTTAATTACCGCTATCAGGTAAGCGCGCCGCCCGGCGTGGAAGGAATTCATCTTAACAGCTGGGGCTGGTTTGACTTCACCCGTGCCTGGGTGCCGCCACCGGTGATGATTGAGTGAGAGAGCCACAGGCAGTACCATAGGCGATTAACCCGATAAGGACAGTTATGAAACGTGCAGTAGTGGTTTTTAGCGGCGGTCAGGACTCAACAACCTGCCTGATTCAGGCTCTTCAGCAATATGATGAAGTGCATTGCGTCACTTTTGATTATGGTCAGCGTCATCGCGAAGAGATCGAGGTTGCGCAGACATTATCGCTGCAACTTGGCGCGCGGGCGCATAAAGTGCTGGATGTCACCCTGCTGAATGAACTGGCAGTCAGCAGCCTGACGCGCGATAACATTCCGGTTCCGGCCTTTGATCCGAATGCCAGCGGTTTACCGAGTACCTTTGTGCCGGGCCGCAATATTCTGTTTCTGACGCTGGCATCAATTTATGCTTATCAGGTAGAAGCCGAAGCGGTGATCACCGGGGTGTGTGAAACCGATTTTTCCGGTTACCCCGACTGCCGCGATGAGTTTGTTAAAGCGCTGAATCATGCCATTGAGCTGGGTATGGCACGCAGCGTGCGCTTTGAAACGCCGCTGATGTGGCTGAATAAAGCCGAAACCTGGGCGCTGGCCGATTACTGGCAGCAGCTGCCGCTGGTGCGGCAACAAACGCTGACCTGTTATAACGGTATCAAAGGCGATGGTTGTGGAGAATGTGCCGCCTGCCATCTGCGCGCCAATGGTCTGAACCAGTATCAGGCTGATGCCGCTGCGGTAATGGCCAGCATGCAGCAAAAAACCGGTCTGATTTAATATCGTGGTATGCGGGGTGACAGGCCTCGGTATGGGCGGCGACAACGCCGCCCTACGAAAGGGAGCTGGCCTCATCATCCACCAGCAGCGACTGCAGGCGCGATTTCATTTCGCCTTCCAGCGGCTGCGCTTTTTGCGTGCGCAGATCGATACAGACAAATGTCAGCGTGGCATCCGCCACCTGAGTACCGTCTGCCAGTGATACATGCTGGCTCAGCACGCCGCTTTTCCCCTTTAACTCAATCAGCTGGCTGTCGATGGTCAGTACGTCACCCAGCACCGCCGGTCGACGATAATTAATATTGATATTCACCACCACAAACGCCAGATGGTTGTCGCTCAGCCAGTGAAAAGCCTCTTTGCGTTCCAGCCACTCCCAGCGCGCTTCTTCAAGAAACTCCAGGTAGCGCGCATTATTGACATGTTGGTAAACATCCAGGTGGTAGCCGCGCACTTTAATGGTTATCTGCATAAGTTATTTCCCGCCCGAAGAAAAGGCCACACCGACTGGTATGACCTCTTACAGGTTAGCAGCCTGTTCAGGCGCTTTCGACTACAACATGCCTTGCTGAGAGCACGATCACAATTTCAGTCTGGCGAGATTACGCTCAACCAGCGCATTACCGATACCCGGCACCTCTTTCAGCTGTTCCACTGCGCTGAACGGTCCATATTTCTCACGATAGCTGACAATGGATTCTGCTTTCTTGATGCCCACGCCATTCATTGCCGCAGCCAGTTGTTCTGCGCTGGCATTATTAATACTGATTGCCTCCCCGGCACTGACTGAAGCAACCTCGCCTTCTGCCTGCGATACAGGTTCGCTCAGTGAACTGGCCGACTGCATACTGGCCACTGATATTCCGGTACTACACAGTAGCACCAGCGAAAGACAGAATGCATTAACTCGGTTTTTGTTCATGCTGTAATTCCTCCGTGTGTTTGACAGCACGGCTAACTTACGGGTTTTTATCAGCAGGAAACAATTAGCAAACGGCAAAAATGGAAAAGGCCGCATAAGCGGCCTTTTCCGTTGCAACGAGTTGCATTTTAATTGCGAGGATTACTGTGCCTGTGCGGCAGCGCCATACTTAATTTTGGCGTCTTTGCGCAGGTTACTCAGCAGCGCTTCGAAAGCAATTTGCGCATTGTTCTGGGTGATCCCCTGAATCATGGCTTTCTTCTGCTCTTCCGGCATGCTGCCAGCCTGGACTTTATCCAGTGACAACAGCACAACATTGCCCTGCATATCTTCGCTGACACCGTAAGAGGCTTTGTCTTTCGCCGGTTCCGGCAGCGCAAATACCGCCTGGGTAATCGCATCCTGACCGTTTCGCGTCAACGTTTTGCTTTCACCAAAGCTCAGACCTGCCGCTTTCAACGCATCCTGCTTACCGGCTTTCAGCTCGGCAAGGATTTTGTCGGCGTCAGCTTTCGCCTGTTTACGCGCTTTGTCATGCTTAACGGTATCAACAATCTGTGCCTGAACCTCAGCAAACGGTTTTACCGCTTCGGCTTTATGCTCACTGACGCGCAAAATAAACGCGCGATCGCCATCAACGGTAATGATATCGGAGTTACTGCCTGGCGCACCGCCCTCACCGACTAAGCCGCCGTTGAAGATCGCCTGCTCTACCGGTTTGAAGTTCAGCTCAGCTGGCAGGTTGTCCTTGCCAAACCAGTTGGTCTCAACCGCTTTCACACCGGCCGCCTGCTCAGCGCTGGCCAGGGACTCGTTGTCATTACTCGCTGCATCGCTCACTTTCTGCTGCAGTTTGTAATAAGCATCGATGGCTTTTTCCTGCTTCACTTTGTCGGCGATAGCAGTACGCACTTCAGACAGTGGTTTAATCTGCTCTGGCTGAATATCGTCCAGACGCGCCACCAGGAAACCAACGGAAGACTTGATAACGCCAGAGAGCTGACCTTTGGTGGTCAGGTTCGCGTCTTTCAGTTCATCAGGCGTGGTCTCCGGCTCCAGCCAGCCCATATCGCCGCCCTTACGCGCAGAGATCGGATCGGCTGACTTTTCTTTCGCCAGAGCAGCAAAGTCACTGCCCTGCTTCAGCTGATCGACCACGGCCTGCGCTTCAGCTTCGGTTTTGGTCTGAATGATGCTGTAGCGATTGCGCTGCGGCTGGCCGTAATCGGCTTTATGTTCGTCATACCAGCTCTGAATTTCGCTGTCGCTGACCGACTCTTGCATGCTCGCCGCATCCAGCTTGATATAGCTGACACGGAACTGCTCTGGAGCCATAAAGCTGTTTTGATTCTGCTGGTAGTAGTTTTTGCTCTCTTCGTCACTGACCGTCTGTTTCGCCGCCAGCTGATTAACGTCGAGGGTCGCGCTGCGCACCAGGCGCTCCTGCGAGACCAGCGCTGCCAGCGCGTCTGACTCACTGTCCAGCATAAAATCGGTACCGGCCACGGCCTTCACCAGCTGCTGAGTGGTCAGCTGCTTGCGCAGTGCTTCTGCGTACTGATCGGCGCTAAAGCCCATATTGCCGATCAGCGCCTGATATTTGGCATTGTCGAATTTACCATCGGTCTGGAATGCCGGTTGTTCGAAAATTGCCTGTTTGATTTGGTCATCACTGATGCCCAGCTTCAGTTCTTTGGCGTATTGATCCAGCAACACTTCGTCTACCAGTTGAGACAGCGCCTGCTGACGCATCTGCTGCATGTAGCCTTCATTACTGGCCAGCTGAGAGAACTGCTCGCCCAGCATCTGCTGCTGACGGCTACGTTCGCTGGAAAAAGCGCGTTCTAATTGCGATCGGCTGATTTCCTGACCGTTAACTTTAGCGGCGTAATCGCCGTTACCGCCAATCAAAAAGTCGCCGACTCCGGTCAGCACGAATGACAGGATAATCAGACCCAAAATAATTTTGAGCACGACATGGTTCGACGCCGCGCGTAAATTGTCCATCATGGTATGCCAACACTCCGCTGTAGTGTGAATGTAAACCCTACGTTTTCATCCCGCATCCTCGCGGGGGTTCCACGCTGCTGCACTTCAGGCCTGCAGCATTCGGCCAGGTTTTGACACGCGCAAACAGCGTTTGTCACAGATAACGATAAAAAAAGGCACATCAATCACCTGATGTGCCCTTATGTTACATGAGAACGCTTTGTCAGTCCTCAATCCACCGAAGAAATTGCTTCAATGGAGGGTTAACCGCCATTAGTTAACCGCGTCTTTCAGCGCTTTACCGGCACGGAAGCCTGGTACTTTACCCGCTGGAATGGTGATCTCTTTACCCGTCTGTGGGTTGCGGCCAGTACGCTCTGAACGCTCACGAACAGAGAAAGTACCAAAACCAACCAGCGCGACTTCTTCACCGGCTTTCAGAGTATCGGAAACGGAACCCATAAAAGCATCTAATACACGTCCAGCTGCAGCTTTAGAAATGTCAGCATCCGCAGCAATTTTGTCGATCAACTGTGACTTATTCACTCTATTCATCCCCTCTTTTATTATTCACATCGTACCCGAGCATCCCGCCCTGCACGATCGCGCAGCAAGTTATATCAAGCCTTAAGTGCTGAAACAATGTTTAATCTTTAACGTTGTTAGCTCAGCAGCTCTCTAAATTAGCGAGTCAAAAAAAAGCTGGCAAGCCCGATTTGACTCGCCAGCGACACTTTCAGACGCTTTTTGCCTTAAATCACTATTTTGCAGTGGCAACCTGCATGCCGTATGGGGCATTTTGTAACGCCAGCGCCAGCACTTCCTCGATGCGCTTCACCGGATGAATGTCCAGATCGGCAATAACGTTATCCGGAATCTCTTCCAGATCGCGCTTGTTTTCATCCGGAATCAGCACGGTTTTGATACCGCCACGGTGTGCTGCCAGCAGTTTCTCTTTCAGGCCACCAATCGGCAGCACCTGACCACGCAGGGTGATCTCGCCGGTCATCGCCACATCGGCACGTACCGGATTACCAGTCAGGCAAGAAACCAGCGCGGTACACATCGCAATACCGGCGCTCGGGCCATCTTTCGGCGTTGCGCCTTCCGGCACGTGTACGTGAATATCGCGTTTTTCGTAGAAGTCACCGTTAATGCCCAGTTTCTCCGCACGTGCGCGTACCACCGTTAATGCCGCCTGAATCGACTCCTGCATCACTTCACCGAGTGAACCCGTATAGGTCAGTTTGCCTTTACCCGGCACACAGGCGGTTTCGATAGTCAGCAGATCGCCGCCCACTTCCGTCCATGCCAGGCCAGTCACCTGACCCACGCGGTTTTCACTGTCTGCGCGGCCATAATCAAAGCGCTGAACGCCAAGGAAATCCTTCAGGTTGTCGCCATTAATTTCAATGTGCTTAACGGCTTTATCCATCAGCAGCGCTTTTACTGCTTTGCGGCACAGCTTCGACAGTTCACGTTCCAGGCTACGCACCCCGGCTTCGCGGGTGTAGTAGCGGATAATGCCGACGATAGCGCTGTCATCCACCGAAATTTCATTTTTCTTCAGCGCATTACGCTCAATCTGCTTCGGCAGCAGATGCTGTTTGGCAATATTCAGTTTTTCATCTTCGGTATAACCCGACAGACGAATCACTTCCATACGGTCCAGCAGCGGAGCCGGAATGTTCATCGAGTTTGACGTCGCGACAAACATCACATCGGAGAGATCGTAATCCACTTCCAGATAGTGATCGTTAAACGCGATGTTCTGCTCAGGATCCAACACTTCCAGCAGAGCGGAAGCCGGATCGCCGCGCATATCAGATGACATTTTGTCGATCTCATCCAGCAGGAAAAGTGGGTTTTTCACGCCGACTTTCGCCATTTTCTGGATTAGTTTGCCTGGCATAGAACCGATATAGGTCCGGCGGTGACCACGGATTTCCGCTTCATCACGCACACCACCCAGCGCCATTCGCACATATTTACGCCCGGTCGCTTTGGCAATCGACTGCCCCAGTGAGGTTTTACCGACACCCGGCGGCCCCACCAGACACAGAATCGGCCCTTTAATTTTGCTGACGCGGCTCTGTACGGCTAAATATTCGAGAATACGGTCTTTAACGCGCTCCAGACCAAAGTGGTCGGTATCCAGCGTCTCCTGCGCTTTACGCAGGTCTTTCTTCACCTTGCTGCGCGCATTCCACGGAACCTGAACCATCCAGTCAATATAGCCGCGCACCACGGTGGCTTCTGCTGACATCGGCGACATCATTTTCAGCTTCTGCAGCTCAGCTTCGGTTTTATCCCGCGCTTCTTTCGGCATTTTTGCCGCATCGATTTTGCGCTTCAATGCTTCGTTTTCGTCAGGCGCGTCATCCATTTCGCCCAGTTCTTTCTGAATCGCCTTCATCTGCTCATTCAGATAGTACTCACGCTGACTTTTTTCCATCTGTTTTTTGACGCGGTTGCGGATGCGTTTTTCTACCTGCAACAGGTCAATTTCAGATTCCATCATCGCCATCAGATATTCCAGACGTTCGTTAACGTCTGACATCTCCAGCACCGACTGCTTATCCGCCAGCTTCAGTGGCATATGCGCGGCAACGGTATCGGCCAGACGTGCTGCGTCGTCGATGCTGTTCAGCGACGTCAGGACTTCTGGTGGAATCTTTTTGTTCAGTTTGATGTAGCCTTCAAACTGATTAATCGCCGTGCGTACCAGTACTTCCTGCTCACGCTCTTCGATTTCTGGTGAAACCAGATATTCCGCCTGAGCAGTAAAGTGGTCACCGTTATCGGCCAGAGTCGTGATATGCGCACGCTGCAAGCCTTCCACCAGCACTTTTACCGTGCCATCTGGCAGCTTCAGCATTTGCAAAATGGAGGCAACGGTCCCTACCGAGAAGAGATCGTTAATGCCAGGTTCATCCGTTGAAGCCTCTTTCTGTGCAACCAGCATGATCTTTTTATCGTGATCCATGGCGGCTTCGAGGCACCGAATCGATTTTTCCCGACCTACAAACAACGGAATTACCATGTGCGGATAAACCACTACGTCGCGCAGAGGCAACACAGGGATTTCAATGCGTTCAGAACGCTCAGGATTCATAGAGCTCTCTCTTAGTTTAATGTCCGCCAGGGTGATGGGAACCGCATAATGCAGTGAAAGTGCAGTCAACCCACAGGTATTTGAGTATATGGGGATGAATGTCAGACATTCAATGTAAAGCTGGAGAGAAAAACAAAAGGGGAAAGAATTTTCCCCTTTTTAGATAACTGACTGGATTAATTTGGTTATTTATTCGCCAGAAGCTTGTTGCGCTTCCGGCTTGCCGTAAATCAGCATCGGATCGGTTTGCTCATCGATCACTGATTCATCAATCACCACTTTCTCCACGTCATCCATTGAAGGCAGATCGTACATGGTATTCAGTAACGCACCTTCGACGATAGAACGCAGACCACGCGCACCGGTTTTACGTGACATGGCTTTTTTGGCAATAGCCGTTAACGCCTCGTCACGGAACTCCAGTTCCACGCCTTCCAGGTTAAACAGCGCCTGGTACTGTTTGGTCAGCGCGTTCTTCGGCTCACGCAGAATCTGGATCAGTGCTTCTTCACTCAGTTCATTCAGCGTTGCCACGACTGGCAGACGACCAATAAACTCAGGAATCAGACCAAACTTGATCAGATCTTCCGGTTCCACCTGCTCAAGCAGCTGGCCTTCGGTGGCTTTCTGCGATTTACCTTTTACCGTAGCGCCAAAACCAATACCGGAGCCGGTTTCAACACGCTGAGCGATCACTTTATCGAGGCCGGCAAACGCGCCGCCACAGATAAACAGGATCTTCGAGGTGTCGACCTGCAGGAACTCTTGCTGCGGATGTTTACGTCCACCCTGCGGTGGTACCGCGGCAACCGTCCCTTCGATCAGCTTCAGTAACGCCTGCTGCACGCCTTCACCGGAAACATCACGTGTAATTGACGGGTTATCCGACTTACGTGAGATTTTATCAATCTCATCGATGTAAACGATACCGCGCTGAGCTTTCTGCACGTCGTAGTCGCACTTCTGCAACAGTTTCTGAATGATATTTTCGACGTCCTCACCCACATAACCGGCTTCGGTCAGGGTGGTGGCATCGGCCATGGTAAATGGCACATCTAACAGACGCGCTAAGGTTTCTGCCAACAGCGTTTTACCGCTACCAGTAGGACCGATCAGCAGAATGTTACTTTTGCCCAATTCGATACCATTGCTGGTATCGCCATTGCGCAGGCGCTTGTAGTGGTTGTAGACCGCAACGGCCAGCACCTTTTTCGCCTTCTCCTGACCGATAACATAATCATCGAGGTGATGGCGGATTTCGTGCGGCGTTGGCAGCGCACTGCGCTCACGATGCGGGGCCACTTCTTTAATCTCTTCGCGAATGATGTCATTACACAGATCGACACACTCATCGCAGATATACACTGACGGCCCGGCAATCAGCTTGCGCACTTCATGCTGGCTTTTGCCGCAAAAAGAGCAGTACAGCAGCTTTCCTGAACCGTCTTTGCGCTTATCTGTCATCAGTTAACCTCTTCTTTTATTCGTCCGCATGCTTGGCGGCGATGACAACGCCTCGCGCTGCCCTCGATATTGCAACTCCTGCCGCTGGTTTCACTAACTATAGCTCGACCAGCGGATTTGAGCCTTATTCGCGATGCGTCAGGATGGAATCGACTAAACCATACTCTACAGCTTCACTCGCGGAGAGGAAACGATCGCGTTCGGTGTCTCTCTCGATTTCTTCGAGAGTTTTGCCCGTATGTTCGGCCATCAACTGGTTCATACGCTGTTTCACTTTCAGAATTTCACGCGCATGAATCTCAATGTCGGTCGCCTGGCCCTGATAACCGCCTAACGGCTGGTGAATCATCACGCGCGAATTTGGCAGGCAGTAACGCTTACCTTTTGCGCCAGCGGTCAGCAGGAACGCGCCCATGGAGCAGGCCTGGCCCATACAGATGGTGCTGACGTCCGGCTTAATAAATTTCATGGTGTCGTAAATCGACATACCTGCGGTAATGACGCCACCAGGAGAGTTAATATAGAGATGGATGTCTTTTTCCGGGTTTTCCGCTTCAAGAAACAGCATCTGCGCGACAATCAAGTTCGCCATATGATCCTCAACCTGACCGGTAAGGAAAATAATGCGCTCTTTCAGCAGGCGCGAAAAGATGTCGTAAGAACGCTCTCCGCGCGAAGTTTGTTCGACCACCATTGGCACTAAAGCCATATGAGGTGCAGTTTGTTCACGTTCGCCACTGTATGACATTACCGTCTCCTGGATAAATTTCATTTGGCAACACTCTGTACCGATTCTACTAGAGTGAGTCGGGGAATACGAAGATTCCCGAGAGTCACTCGCCGACGCCATCCGGACGGTCAATCAGCCAGCGCTACAATTACGGGTTATGCATAAACTATCTGGGGATGCTGCCCTGGTATTTCAAGCATAACAACGTTTTCATCAATCGCTAACCAGGAAAAACAGCATAGACGATAATTCGTCGCTTAATTAAGCAAATAACCGTTAAAAGGTGACGTTTGCCAGAAAAGAGTAAAGAAAAAGCCCGCAACCTTGCGGCTGCGGGCTTAACTTATTGACGGAAATTCGAATCAGGCAGAAGCAGTCTGATTCATCAGATCCTGGAAGCCAGTCTCTTTTTCAGTCACTTTTGCTTTAGCCAGAACCGCTTCAACCGCTTGTTCTTCCAGAGCAACGTTACGCATGTTGTTCATCAGCTCATTGTTTTTGCTGTAGAACTCGATTACTTCCTGCGGATCTTCATACGCAGAAGCCATCTCTTCGATCAGCGCATTAACGCGGTCTTCGTCAGCTTTCAGCTCATGGGTACGAATCACTTCGCCCAGCAACAAACCAACCACTACGCGACGTTTTGCCTGCTCTTCAAACAGTTCACGTGGTAATTCAAACGCTTGTTTCTCGTTGCCACCGAAACGCTGTGCAGCCTGACGACGCAGAACGTCGATTTCGCTGTCAATCAGTGCTGCCGGAACGTCGATTTCATTGGCGTTAACCAGGCCGTCGATTGCCTGCGTTTTCACACGGTTACGCACTGCGCCTTTCAGCTCGCGATCCATGTTTTTACGTACTTCGGCACGCAGACCTTCCACAGAGCCATCTTCAACGCCGAAACGCTTGATGAACTCTTCGGTGAATTCTGGCAGTTCGCGCTCTTCAACTTTCTTCAGCACGATCTCGAACTTCGCTGCTTTACCTTTCAGATTTTCAGCGTGGTAATCGTCCGGGAAGTTAACGTCGATGGTGAACGTTTCGCCAGCTTTATGGCCAACAACACCTTCTTCGAAACCTGGGATCATACGACCCTGGCCCATTGCCAGTACGAAGTCAGACGCTTTGCCGCCTTCGAACTCTTCACCGTCGACAGAACCGGTGAAATCGATAGTTGCGCGATCTTCAGCAGTCGCAGCAGCATCGGTCTCTTTCCAGGTCGCCTGCTGCTTACGCAGGGTGTCCAGCATGGTATCGACGTCAGCGTCGGTCACTTCAACAACCGGCTTCTCAACTTCGATAGCTTCCAGACCTTTCAGCTCAACTTCCGGGTACACTTCGAATTCTGCAGCGAAAGTGAAGTCTTCACCCACTTTGTACTCGCCTGGCACGTAGTTAGGTGCGCCAGCCGGGTTAATTTTTTCTTTGATGATCGCGTCAACGAAGTTGCGCTGCATCAGTTCGCCCAGCACATCCTGGCGAACAGAAGCACCGTAACGCTGTGCAACAACGGTCATCGGCACTTTGCCTTTACGGAAGCCATCGATACGTACTTTTTTAGCCACGTCGACCAGCTCTTTTTTAACAGCGCTCTCGATGCTGTCAGCAGCGACAGTAATCGTAACGCGACGGCCCAGGCCCTGAGTGGTTTCTACTGAAACTTGCATCTTGTTACCTCAAAAAAAATCACGTGCTCGGTCAACTTCAGACAGCACACAAAACCGCAGCAGGCGATACTGTGCGCTCTCTAACAACCGGGACGGCCTCTGTTGCTCAGAACCGAATTCCCTGTTACCAGAAGCGTCCCGAAGACATTCCGGAAAAATAGACGCAGCATTATAGCGACATCGCCGGACTGAGTCGAGAACGCAAAACCGCCTCAAAGGCGCCGTTTTTTACAAATTCCGCTACAAATCGCAAATTATTGTTCAATCGCCGCGGGTAATCGCCAAAACGACAAAACGGCCCGCAGGCCGTTTTTTTACTCATCATCCCTGAAATCAGGCCAGGGTACCGGCACCACGACAATTAGGTGATGCCGGAACAGTATCCTGCAACCCTTCCCACTCTTTTACGGTATATGTATGTAACGCCAGCGCATGCACACTGCCCGCTAACTCATCGGCTAACACACCATAAATGGCGCGATGCCGCATCAGGAAGCGTTGGTTGGTAAAGCTGTCACTGACAATAATCACTTTGAAGTGACTTTCCGAACCGGCTGGCACGTTATGACGGTAACTTTCGTCGTTGACCTCCAGATGAACTGGATTAAACGCCGTGCGTAACTTTTCTTCTATTTGTCCGCGAATCATAACTACACTCCTCTACGGCAGCGAGCTGCGCCCCATCTCTTTAAATAATAGTCGGTTTTTTACCCAACCCGCGGTTTCGCGATGAATATTTCCTAAGCTGTTATTTTCTCAGCCAGCGAACAAGGCAGGTTCCGGCGCTTCGCTGCACCATCAGGTGGCACCGCTTCGCTGAACCCCTTGCCCTTCGCGAAGTCTTAAAATACCGCAAGCTGATGAATTTACGCCCTCTCAGGGCTTCCCTCCGCGCCTGCCAGTGATATGATGGCCGACGTTTTGTCAGCAATACAACTTACGCGAACGAGAAAATAAGCATGTTAAAAAAATTATTATTTCCGCTGCTGGCCGTCTTTATTCTGGCTGGCTGTGCCAACAACAGCAACACTTTAAACGTTTCACCGAAGATCGATCTGCCACAACAGGACCCCAGTCTGATGGGCATCACGGTCAGCATTAACGGTGCCGATCAACGTAGCGACCAGGCACTGGCAAAAGTGAATCGTGATGGTCAGCTGGTGACGCTGACCCCATCCCGCGACCTTCGCTTCCTGTTACAGGAAGTGCTTGAGAAACAGATGGGCGCTCGTGGCTATATGATTGGCCCTAACGGCGCGGTGGATCTACAAATCATCGTTAATAACCTGTATGCCGACGTTACCCAGGGTAACGTGCGTTACAGCATCACCACGAAAGCCGACATCTCCATTATCGCTACGGCGAAAAACGGCAACAAACAGGTGAAAAACTATCGCCAGACCTACAGTGTTGAAGGTGCCTTTAACGCTAACAATGAAAAAATCACCAAGGCGGTTAACGCAACGCTTGGCGACGTGATTTCAGATATGGCGCAAGACACCAGTATCCATACCTTTATTAAACAAAACGCTCGCTAATCAAAAACGGGTGGCAATCACGCTACCCATTTTGATATTTTCACTGGGGCGGCAATTTTGTCGCCCTGATGATGATTTCCTGCGGCGTTGCCGCCAGCCCAACCGGCATATGGCACAGAGATTCTATGGGCAATAACTACCTTCGCATTTTCACTCAACGTAACGCCGCACTCCTGCTGCTGCTGGGTTTCGCCTCCGGTTTACCCCTTGCATTAACCTCAGGCACCCTGCAGGCATGGATGACGGTTGAAAATGTCGATCTGAAAACCATCGGTTTCTTTTCTCTCGTCGGCCAGGCCTATGTGTTTAAGTTTCTCTGGTCGCCAATGATGGACCGCTACACGCCGCCATTCCTCGGCCGTCGTCGCGGCTGGTTATTGATTTCGCAGCTGTTGTTAATCGTCGGGATTGTGGCGATGGGCTTTATGGATCCGTCGCGTAACCTGACGCTGCTGGCTGCGCTGGCGGTACTGGTGGCTTTCTGCTCCGCCTCGCAAGATATTGTTTTCGATGCGTGGAAAACCGATGTGCTGCCGCCGGAAGAGCGCGGCAGCGGCGCGGCGATTACGGTATTAGGTTATCGGCTGGCCATGCTGGTATCTGGCGGGCTGGCACTGTGGCTGGCCGATCGCTATCTCGGCTGGCAGGCCACTTACTGGCTGATGGCGCTGATGATGATACCAGGGGTAATTGCCACCCTGTGCGCCAAAGAGCCGACCGATGCCATTCCCAAGCCACGCACTCTTGAGCAGGCAGTCATGGCACCGCTGCGCGACTTCTTTAACCGCAATAATGCCTGGCTGATTCTTTCCTTAATCGTGTTGTACAAGCTCGGCGATGCATTTGCCGCCAGTCTGACCACCACCTTCCTGATTCGCGGCGTCGGCTTTGATGCCGGTGAGGTCGGGCTGGTGAATAAAACTCTCGGCCTGCTGGCAACAATTATCGGTGCGCTGTACGGCGGCGTGCTGATGCAGCGCCTGACGCTGTTTCGCGCCTTGATGTGGTTTGGCATGTTGCAGGCGGTGTCAAATCTCGGTTACTGGATACTGTCTGTCACCGATAAACAGATGCTCAGCATGGCCAGCGCGGTATTTGTTGAGAATCTCTGTGGCGGTATGGGAACCGCAGCTTTCGTTGCGCTGCTGATGACCCTGTGCAACAAATCCTTTTCGGCTACCCAGTTCGCGCTACTCTCCGCGCTGTCGGCGGTAGGCCGGGTATATGTCGGCCCGGCTGCCGGCTGGTTTGTTGAGCTTTGGGGCTGGCCGACGTTTTACGCCTTTTCAGTGATCGCCGCACTCCCTGGTCTATTGCTGCTGGCCGGTTGCAAACGCACGCTGGAATATACTCAGGCCACCGAAAGCTTTATGCCGCGCACCGAGTTTCGCAACGGCTATCGCTGGGCGCTGCGCACGCTGAGCGCTGGCTGCGTGGTGCTGGCGGGCTGGTTACTGTTGTTAGCAATCGATGCATTCGGATGGGTGATCAGCGGCAGCTTGCTGACTTCGCTGTTTGAACTGGGTATGGCGCTGGCGCTGAGCGGTATTGTTATCGGTTCGCTGCTGGACTATCTGGCGCTGCGTAAAGCGCCGCAGTAACCCCTCCGGCCTGTTGCCCTACGCAGGCCGCTCAATTATCCCTCGCTGCACAATTTGCAAGGTGCAAATCACTTACCTCATTCTGGTTAATTTTAAAAAAAAGATGCCAGCAGGTAAGTTATTTTTTGTACTATATTAAAAACCGGTGCGTAATTAATTTTGTATATTTAATATCTCGCAAATGATGCAGAGTTGTTAAATACTTGGATCGCAAATTCGTTGTTTATGCCACCACGGTTTTTTCCTCAGAAAAAATAAGCCAATTCTGTTATATTAGCGCCAACTCATTGTGGCCGTTAATATTTTGTCATGGTGAGTAACATATGTGACACCCTTGGCAAAAGGTGTCAACACCGGCCTGACACAATCTTAAGCTGGTTTACAGTGCCGAAACCTTGCCGTAAAATGCCGCCACACTTAAACGACAATAGAGCCCTTGTCATTGAGGTCGTTAAATGAGACTCATGAAATACAATAAAAGTTTGGGGATTTTGTCATTAATTGCAGGCACTTTATTGCTAAGTGGCTGTGATAGTGCATTGTTGAATCCCAAAGGACAGATTGCATTGGAGCAACGTTCGCTGATACTGACCGCCTTCGGTCTGATGTTGATCGTCGTTATTCCAGCAGTCTTAATGGCCGTGGTGTTCGCCTGGAAATATCGGGAATCCAACACCAAAGCAAAATACAGCCCTAACTGGTCACACTCGAATAAAGTGGAAGCCGTCGTCTGGACTGTACCTGTCCTGATCATCGTGTTCCTTGGTATTCTGACGTGGAAATCAACCCACGCGCTGGAACCAAGCAAGCCGCTGGTCTCTGATGTTAAGCCTATCGAAATTGATGTGGTGGCGCTGGACTGGAAATGGCTGTTTATCTACCCTGAACAGGGTATTGCAACCGTTAACCAGATCGCGTTCCCGGCTAACACGCCAGTGAACTTTAAGATCACTTCCAATTCCGTGATGAACTCCTTCTTCATTCCTACCCTCGGTAGCCAGATTTACGCTATGGCGGGTATGCAGACTAAACTGCACTTGATTGCGAATGAACCCGGCACGTTTGACGGTATCTCTTCCAACTTTAGTGGTAAAGGCTTCTCTGGCATGAAGTTTAAAGCCATCGCAACCGCTGACAATGCTGCCTTCGAGCAGTGGGTCGCCAAAGCGAAGCAGTCGCCGAACACTTTGACCACGATGGATGATTTCGAAAAAATCGCTGCCCCTAGCGAGAATCACCCAGTTGAGTTCTTCTCCACCGCAGACCCTGAATTGTTCAAGCAAGTCATTGGCAAATTCAAGATGAGCCACGGGAAGATGGACATGTCTGAACATGAAGGCATGGACATGAGCGAAGCCTCTCACGCTGGAGCCGAGGAATAAAACGATGTTGGGAAAATTAACACTGGATGCAGTGCCGTTACACGAGCCAATTATCGTGATTACGGTTGCCGCCATCATTCTTGGTGGTCTGGCACTTGCTGCTGCATTAACTTACTTCGGTAAGTGGAAATATCTGTGGACCGAGTGGCTGACTTCCGTCGACCATAAACGCCTCGGTATCATGTATATCATTATGGCTTTCGTGATGTTGCTGCGCGGCTTTGCCGATGCGGTGATGATGCGTAGCCAGCAGGTGCTTGCCTCCGCAGGGGAAGCCGGCTTCTTGCCACCGCATCACTACGACCAGATCTTTACCGCCCACGGCGTTATTATGATCTTCTTCGTGGCGATGCCGTTTGTTGTCGGTCTGATGAACATCGCTGTTCCTCTGCAGATTGGCGCTCGCGACGTGGCCTTCCCGTTCCTGAACAACCTCAGCTTCTGGTTTACTGCTGTCGGTGTGGTTCTGGTTAACCTGTCACTGGGTGTGGGCGAATTCGCGCAGACCGGCTGGCTGGCATATCCACCACTCTCCGGTGCGGAGTACAGTCCGGGCGTCGGGGTAGATTACTGGATATGGAGTCTGCAGTTGTCCGGTATCGGTACGACATTAACCGGGATTAACTTCTTCGTTACTATCCTGAAAATGCGCGCACCGGGCATGACCATGTTCAAGATGCCAGTCTTTACCTGGGCATCTCTGTGTACCAACGTGCTGATTATCGCTTCTTTCCCGGTGTTGACCGTAACACTGGCGTTGCTGACCCTGGATCGCTATCTGGGCTTCCATTTCTTTACCAATGATATGGGCGGCAACATGATGATGTACGTCAACCTGATTTGGGTTTGGGGTCATCCGGAAGTGTATATCCTGGTTCTGCCGGTCTTCGGTGTGTTCTCCGAAGTGGTGGCAACCTTCTCTAAAAAGCGTCTGTTTGGTTACACCTCACTGGTGTGGGCAACGGTAGTGATTACCATTCTGTCCTTCATCGTGTGGCTGCACCACTTCTTCACCATGGGTGCAGGTGCGAACGTTAACGCCTTCTTCGGTATTATGACGATGATTATCGCCATCCCGACCGGTGTTAAAATCTTTAACTGGCTGTTCACCATGTACCAGGGCCGCATCGTGATGCACTCTGCCATGCTGTGGACTGTTGGCTTCCTGGTCACCTTCTCTGTGGGTGGTATGACCGGTGTTCTGCTGGCGGTTCCAGGTGCTGACTTCGTGCTGCACAACAGTCTGTTCCTGATTGCACACTTCCATAACGTAATTATCGGTGGTGTGGTGTTCGGTTGTTTTGCTGGTGTGACTTACTGGTTCCCGAAAGCCTTCGGCTTCACCCTGAACGAAACCTGGGGTAAACGCGCTTTCTGGTTCTGGATTATCGGCTTCTTTACTGCCTTTATGCCGCTGTACGTGCTTGGCTTTATGGGTATGACCCGTCGTCTGAGCCAGGACATCGATCCTCAGTTCCACCCAATGCTGGTTGTTGCAGCCTTCGGTGCGGCACTGATTGCATGTGGCGTTATTTGTCAGGCGATCCAGTTCTACGTCTCTGTTCGTGACCGTGAACTGAACCGTGATGTGACCGGTGACCCGTGGGGCGGCCGTACGCTGGAGTGGGCAACCTCTTCTCCACCGCCGTTCTACAACTTTGCCGTGATTCCGGAAATTCATGAACGTGATGCTTTCTGGGAAATCAAAGAGAAAGGTGAAGCATACAAGCAGCCTGCTCATTACGAAGAAATCCACATGCCGAAAAACAGCGGCGCGGGTGTCGTAATTGGCTTCTTCAGCCTGATCTTTGGTTTTGCTGCAATCTGGCACATCTGGTGGTTAGTCGGTCTGTCATTCCTCGGTATGATCCTGAGCTGGGTGATTAAGAGCTTTGACGAAGACGTGGACTACTACGTACCGGTTGCAGAAGTCGAGAAAATCGAGAATCAGCACTTTGACGAAATTACCAAAGCAGGCCTGAAATAATGTCAACTGAAACTCTGAATAAACACCACGACGCCCATGCGGAGCATGGGCATCACGATGCAGGAGCCAATAAAGTCTTTGGCTTCTGGATCTACCTGATGAGTGACTGCATTATCTTCGCAACCCTGTTTGCGACCTATGCAGTGATGGTCAACAGCACCGCTGGCGGCCCGTCTGGTAAAGATATTTTTGAACTGCCGTTTGTACTGGTAGAAACCGCACTGCTGTTACTCAGCTCCATTACCTATGGTTTTGCTGTAATCAGCATGAACAAAGGCAGTAAAGCGGCCGTTAACGGCTGGCTGGCTCTGACCTTCCTGTTCGGTGTGGGCTTTATCGGTATGGAGATTTACGAGTTCCATCACCTGATCGCTGAAGGCTTTGGTCCACAGCGTAGCGGATTCCTGTCTGCCTTCTTTACCTTAGTCGGCACGCACGGTCTGCACGTGACCTCTGGTCTGATCTGGATGCTGGTACTGATGTATCAGATCTCCCGTCGCGGCCTGAACGCGACCAACCGCACCCGTATCATGTGTCTGAGCATGTTCTGGCACTTCCTTGATGTGGTATGGATCTGCGTATTCACCGTTGTCTATCTGATGGGGGCCATGTAATGAGTCATTCTGCAAACGAACATGGTGCATCTCACGGTAGCGTGAAGTCATATATGATCGGCTTTGTTCTGTCGATCATTCTGACCGGTATCCCATTCTGGATGGTTATGGATGGCGGTGCTTCTCACGGTACTATCCTGGGTGTGGTTCTGGTTTGTGCGGTCGTTCAGGTGCTGGTGCATCTGGCCTACTTCCTGCACCTGAATACCTCTTCGGATGAAGGTTGGAATATGGTTGCTATTGTGTTCGCAGCAATCATTATCCTGATCGTTGTTGTTGGCTCGATATGGATCATGTGGAACCTCAACTACAACATGATGGTTCACTAAAGAGTCGCCTGTGATGATTAAGCAATACCTGCAAGTAACGAAACCAGGAATTATTTTCGGAAATTTAATTTCTGTCATCGGGGGATTCCTGTTGGCCTCAAAGGGCAACATCGATTATTCCCTGTTTCTCACCACCTTAGTCGGTGTCTCTCTGGTGGTCGCATCAGGTTGTGTTTACAACAACTTTATCGACCGCGATATCGACAAAAAAATGGAGAGAACGAAAAACCGAGTGATGGTCAAAGGACTTATCTCTCCGACAGTAATCCTGGTTTATGCAACCGTTCTGGGTATTGCTGGCTTTGCGTTGCTGTACCTTGGCGCTAATCCGCTGGCCATGTGGCTGGCGGTGATGGGCTTCGTGGTTTACGTTGGCGTATACAGTCTGTATATGAAGCGTAAATCCGTATACGGCACGTTAGTTGGTAGCCTTTCCGGCGCAGCGCCGCCGGTTATCGGCTACTGTGCGGTGACCAATGAGTTTGATGCCGGAGCGTTGATCCTGCTGGCTATCTTTAGCCTGTGGCAGATGCCGCACTCCTATGCGATTGCCATCTTCCGCTTTAAAGATTACCAGGCAGCTAACATTCCGGTATTGCCGGTCGTAAAAGGCATTTCCGTGGCAAAACACCATATCACGGTGTATATCATCGCATTTATGGTTGCCACGCTGATGCTGACCCTGAGCGGTTACGCTGGCTACAAATATCTGGTGGTTGCGGCAGCGGTAAGCGTATGGTGGCTGGGAATGGCACTGAAAGGTTACAACACCTCAAACGATCGCGTTTGGGCTCGTAAGCTGTTTGTCTTCTCCATCGTCGCTATCACCTCACTGAGCGTGATGATGTCAGTGGACTTTATGGCTCCGGCCTCAAAGGATCTGCTGACTTACGTCTGGTAACGGCAAAGCACATCACTAAGGGCGCGTTTATCGCGCCCTTTCTTTTTGTTACCACTGCTTAAACACTAATGTTTTACCCGCCCTACCCTATTATTTAAAATGACCCAACGAACAAAGATGCTATTCCATCAGGTTATTTGACTGACCAATAGTGCCTGGTGGAATAGACTCTAATTGAGGTTTTAATGAACGATAATAAAATGACTCCAGTCGAGCTACGTGCGACCTGGGGCTTAGGGACCGTTTTTTCCCTGCGCATGCTGGGAATGTTTATGGTATTACCGGTTCTGACAACTTATGGCATGGCATTGCAGGGAGCCAGCGAAGCGCTGATCGGGCTGGCGATTGGTATTTACGGGTTGGCGCAGGCTATTTTTCAGATTCCGTTTGGCCTGCTCTCTGACCGTATTGGCCGTAAGCCGCTGATTGTTGGCGGGCTGTTAGTCTTTGTGCTGGGCAGCGTGATCGCCGCCTGCACCACCTCCATCTGGGGGGTGATCCTTGGCCGTGCCTTACAAGGCTCCGGTGCTATTGCGGCAGCAGTGATGGCGCTGCTCTCCGATTTAACCCGCGAACAGAACCGCACCAAAGCGATGGCGTTTATTGGTATCAGCTTTGGTATCACTTTTGCCATTGCAATGGTGGTTGGCCCGATTGTTACCCACGCGCTGGGGCTGCATGCACTGTTCTGGATGATTGCGATTCTGGCCACGCTGGGCATTGTTATCACCCTGCTGGTGGTGCCCTCCTCTGCTCATCATGTGCTGAACCGTGAATCGGGCATGGTCAAAGCCAGCATTCGTGAAGTGCTGGCGAATCCACGCCTGTTAAGACTTAATTTTGGCATTCTTTGCCTGCACATTCTGTTGATGTCGAGTTTTGTCGCGCTGCCCGGTCAGTTTGAGCAGGCCGGTTTCCCGCCGGAGCAACACTGGAAAGTCTATCTGGTCACCATGTTGATTGCCTTTGCCGCCGTGATCCCGTTTATTATTTATGCCGAAGTGAAACGCCGCATGAAGCGGGTATTTGTCGGCTGCGTGGCGCTGATTCTGATAGCCGAGATTATTCTGTGGGGGGCCGGTAACCACTTCTGGACCTTAGTGTTTGGCGTGCAGCTGTTTTTCCTTGCCTTCAATCTGATGGAAGCGATTTTGCCGTCACTGATCAGTAAAGAGTCCCCTCCGGGCTATAAAGGAACGGCGATGGGGGTTTACTCCACCAGCCAGTTTATCGGCGTGGCAATTGGCGGTAGCCTTGGCGGCTGGATTTTTGGCAACGTTGATGCGCAAAGCGTTTTCCTGCTCGGTGCGGTACTGGCAACAGTATGGTTGTTTGTCAGCTTCGCGATGAAGGAACCGCCTTACGTCAGTAGCTTGCGTATTACGCTGAATGACGCTCAAGGCAGCTTCGAAAAAGTGGAACAGCGTCTGAAAGCGCAGCCTGGCGTCGCGGCGGTGTTTATTGTGCCGGAAGAGAAAAGTGCTTACGTGAAAATTGACAGTAAGGTGACGAATCGTCTGGAGTTAGAGGCGCTGGTAGCCTCGGCATAGTCGGTTTTGGGCGGCGAGAACGCCGCCCCTACCATTAGTCGCGGAAGTTTTTAAACTGGAACGGCTGTCCCAGGTTGCCATTGCGCACTAACGCCATTGCACTTTGCAAATCATCACGCGACTTGCCGTTAACCCGCACTTCCTCACCCTGAATCTGCGACTGCACTTTGATTTTGCTGTCTTTGATCAGTTTAACGATTTTCTTCGCCATATCGGTCTCGATGCCCTGTTTCATTTTGGCTTCGACGCTCCAGGCTTTACCGCTGTGTTCAATCTCCTCGGCCACATCCAGTGAGGCACCGTCGATGCCGCGCTTCAGCAGCTTCTCACGCAGGATATCAACCAGCTGTTTTACCTGGAAATCCGACTCACTGATCACTTTAATCGATTCGTTTTTCTCATTCAGCTCAAAGCTGGCGTTAACATTACGAAAATCAAAGCGGGTGGACACCTCACGGTTGGCATTTTCCACCGCATTGCGTACTTCTTGCATGTCGATTTCAGAGACGATATCGAAAGATGGCATGATTTATTCTCCAGATTCTAAAGTGACATGCATAATACTCGGTTGTCAGGTTCAAATAAAACCACCAGCACAGAAAGCTATAATTAAAACTGTGCCGACTGAGGTGCAGTAAAAACCCGCACGCGGGGAGGAATGATGAAAATTACCGTTCTGGGTTGCGGTGCGTTGGGGCAGATTTGGTTGTCCGCCCTCAATAAGCAGGGACATGAAGTACAGGGATGGCTGAGAGTCCCGCAGCCCTACTGCTCTGTGAACGTTATCGACCTTGAAGGAAACGCCGTCAATAAGACCTGGATTGCCAATGACCCGCAGTTTCTGGCGCAAACCGAGCTGTTACTGGTGACGTTAAAGGCGTGGCAAGTCTCCGAGGCCTTACGTAATTTGCAAGCGCAGCTGCCTGCGGCCTGCCCGATTCTACTGCTGCACAACGGCATGGGGACGCTGGACGAGCTGAAGGATCTGCCGCAGCCGATTCTGCAGGGCATCACGACCCATGCCGCTAAGCGTGATGGCACCGTGATTATTCATGTCGCCAGTGGCGTGACCCATATCGGCCCCGGCACGCCGGAAAGTGCCGGGCTGAGCGAACTGGCGGAAGTCCTGCACCAGGCGCTGCCGGACGTCGCCTGGCATAATAATATGGCGTCAGCCAGCTGGCAGAAGCTGGCGGCTAACTGCGTGATAAACCCATTGACGGTGGTGTGGGACTGCCGTAACGGCGAGCTGCTGGCACACCGCGACCAGATTGCGCGCCTGTGCGGAGAAATTGCTACGGTAATGGAGCGTGAAGGTCAGCATACATCGCGTGACAGCCTGATGGATTATGTCTTCGCGGTGATCGAAAGCACTGCCGAGAATACCTCGTCGATGTTGCAGGATATCCGCGCCGAGCGCCGCACAGAAATTGAATATATTACCGGCTACCTGTTACGCCGCGCACGCGCCCAGGGTATCACCACGCCGGAAAACAGCCGTCTGTATGAATTGATTAAGCGAAAGGAACAAGATTATGAGCGCGAACGCATCGGTGCTGGTTTGCCTGGCACATGGAACTGAAGAAACTGAAGCGGTCACTACCATCGACTTACTGGTACGGGGCGGCCTGAGCGTCATCACCGCCAGCGTCGAAAGCAATGGTGAGCGCGAAATTGTCTGCTCACGCGGCGTGCGCCTGCTGGCCGATGCGCCATTAGTGGAAGTGGCAGATAACGACTTTGCGGCCATTGTGCTGCCTGGTGGCCTTAAAGGAGCGGAAACGTTTCGCGATAGCCCGCTGTTGGTAGAAAGCGTCCGTCAGTTTCATCTTTCTGGCCGCATTGTTGCTGCCATCTGTGCCGCCGCCGGTACGGTTTTGATTCCTCATGACCTGTTTCCGGTCGGTAATATGACGGGCTATCCGGGCTTAAAAGAGACCATTCCTGAAGGCAAATGGATGGATCGGCGCGTCGTGTGGGACCCACGGGTTAATTTACTGACCAGTCAGGGACCGGGTACCGCGATGGATTTTGCGTTGAAGCTGATCGACCTGTTGGTCGGCAAAGAGAAGGCGCATGAAGTAGCATCGCAGCTGGTATTAGCCGCCGGGATTTTTGATTATCGCGAGTGGGTGGAATAACGCAGTCATTAACAACGGGCGGCGCACGCAAACGCCGCCCGTCAGAGCTATGGCCGATAAACCTTCACGTTTTTAAAGCCTTGTTCGTGCAGATACAACGCCTGTAAACGGCTCATCACGCCACGATCGCAGTACAACAGCCAGGTTTTACTCTGATCGAGGTCGCCGAACTGGCTGCTGAGCTTGTAAAACGGCAGGGATTTCACTTCCACGCCATCAATTTCCAGCGGCTTGTCGTCTTGCTCATCGATCGAACGGATATCCAGCACCACATCATTAGCGGTGAAAGAGGCGACGGTTTCAACTTCCACCACCTCTTCCTGCGTTTGACTGGCGATTTCGCGGATATCGACATTGGTCGCTTCCTGCACCACTCGGTCAAGAATATCGAAATCGAAGTTCTGCTCTTCCGCTTCGATCTTCGCCTTCACCGCTTTCACCGTCGGGCTTTTCGAAATCACACCGCAATATTCCGGCATGGTACGGGCAAAATCTTCGGTGCCGATGTGACGCGCCAGATTAATAATGTGCTCTTTGTCATGGGAAATCAGCGGACGCAGAATCAGGGTATCACTGGCATTATCGATTAAACGCAGGTTCGTCAGCGTCTGGCTGGAAACCTGACCCAGTGCTTCACCGGTGACCAACGCCTGCACGCCATAGCGCTCAGCAACGCGTGAAGCCGCACGAACCATCATACGCTTCAGCACCACGCCCATTTGACCGTCATCCACTTTTTCCAGGATCTCACCAACCACCGGTTCAAAGTTGATAGCGACAAAACGTACCCGGTGCGAACTGCCAAAACGGTTCCACAGGTAATGTGCCACCTGACGTACGCCGATTTCATGCGCCGCACCGCCGAGGTTAAAGAAGCAGTAATGCACGCGGCAGCCACGGCGCATCAGCATATAGCTGGACACGCCGGAGTCGAAACCACCGGAGATCAGCGACAGCACATCTTCCTGAGTGCCGATCGGGAAACCACCAATACCTTCATAGCGGCCGGTGACCAGCAGCAGGCGATCATTTTCAATCTCCAGATTGACCGTCACCTGCGGCTGATTCAGTTTCACCTGCGCAGTCGCGACATGCTGATTCAGACCGCCACCCACATAGCGTTCGACATCCTGTGAGCTAAACTCATGCTTACCACGACGTTTAACGCGCACGCAGAAGGTTTTGCCTTCAATACGCTCACGGTTTAGCTCCAGCGTCTGCTCGAAGATATCGTGAACATCGGTATACGCGCGGTCTTCCACCGCCAGAACGTGATGAATACCGGGAATACGCGTCAGCAGATCAACAAGGGTGGCACGCAGCTCTTCGTTTTTAGAGCGAACTTCAATATGATCCCAGTGGCGGACAACGGCCAGGGAATCATCGTGGTGCTTGAGAACGTTACGAATATTCCCCGTTAAAATTTTGATAAAGCGCAAGCGCACAGATTGGCTCTTGATTGTGATTTCGGGGAACAATTTAATGATAAACTTCATGGCGGCACAGGTTCGTTAGGCAATTAAGGGCTGAAAAGCACAGCACTTAGCTGTTAAAATCAATGTATTGCAAAGTAGCCTGAGCCCTTTGCATCCGAGGCGCGAAAGTATACCACCTTTGACTGGCGACTGCTTCAGCAACCGCCGCCCATATCATTATTTTGCTAATTATTTCCAGTCGGCTACCATAGCCGCTAGCAAGATGATGACAAACCACTGAGCCGATACGTATTATGCCGAAAAAAGCCGAACAGCCCGCCAGCTTTGAAACCTCACTTCAGCAGCTTGAACAGATTGTCACTCGTCTGGAAAGTGGCGATCTGCCGCTGGAAGAGGCGCTGAACGAATTTGAGCGTGGCGTACAGCTGGCGCGTACAGGTCAGCAAAAACTGCAGCAGGCCGAGCAGCGCGTCCAGATTTTACTGAGTGATGATAAAGATGCAGAACTCTCTCCTTTCACCCCGGACAGTGAGTGAATGATGGATTTCGCCAGGTTACTTAACGCCTATCACGAGCGCGTTAATGGCGCACTGAGCCGTATGATAGCGCCACTGCCTTTTCAGAGTTCTCCTCTGGTGAATGCCATGGAATATGGGGCATTATTGGGGGGTAAAAGATTACGTCCGTTTCTGGTTTACGCCACCGGCGAGATGTTAAAAGCTGACCCGGCCAGCCTTGATGCGCCAGCGGCAGCGGTAGAATGTATTCACGCATACTCCCTGATTCACGATGATTTACCGGCAATGGATAACGACAGCCTGCGCCGTGGTCAACCCACCTGCCATATTAAATTCGGTGAAGAGACAGCGATTCTGGCGGGCGATGCCCTGCAAACGCTGGCGTTTTCGATCCTCGCGGATCAACCGATGCCGGGCGTCAGCGCCGGGGATCGTATTGCGATGATCTCGGAACTGGCACAAGCCAGCGGCGTGGCTGGCATGTGCGGCGGTCAGGCACTCGACCTGGCAGCCGAAGGTAAACAGATAGATTTAATCGCGCTGGAGCAGATCCATCGCCATAAAACCGGCGCACTGATTCGCGCCGCAGTACGTTTAGGCGCATTAACCGCCGGTGAACGTGGACGTGAAGCGCTGCCTGCGCTCGATCGCTATGCCAACGCCGTTGGTTTAGCGTTTCAGGTGCAGGACGATATTCTGGATGTGGTCGGAGACACCGCAGTACTGGGTAAACGCCAGGGTGCCGATCAGGATTTAGGTAAAAGTACCTATCCGGCATTAATGGGGCTGGAAAATGCCCGCACAAAAGCCTGGGACCTCTATCAGGAGTCGCTCAGCGCTCTGGAAACGCTTGCTGCGCAATCTTTTAATACAACGTCATTACAAGCGTTAGCAAGTTTCATAATTGAACGCGATAAATAACTGCCACGATGAGTCTCTGATGAGTTTTGATATTGCAAAATACCCGACATTAGCTCTGGCAAGTTCGGTGCAAGAGTTACGTTTGTTACCGAAAGAGAGCCTGCCAAAGCTGTGCGATGAGCTGCGACAATATTTGCTCGACAGCGTAAGCCGCTCGAGCGGACATTTTGCTTCCGGCCTTGGCGTGGTAGAGCTGACGGTGGCATTGCACTATGTCTATAACACACCGTTCGATCACCTGGTGTGGGACGTTGGCCATCAGGCTTACCCGCACAAAATCCTGACCGGACGTCGTGACCGTATCGGCACTATCCGGCAGAAAAATGGCTTGCACCCTTTCCCGTGGCGCGAAGAAAGTGAGTTCGACGTACTGTGCGTCGGCCACTCTTCGACGTCGATCAGCGCAGGTTTGGGCATGGCGGTGGCCGCCGGTAAAGAAGGCAAAGGTCGTCGTACCGCCTGCGTGATTGGCGATGGCGCGATCACCGCCGGTATGGCCTTCGAAGCGATGAACCATGCTGGCGACATCAAAGCCGATTTGCTGGTGGTCCTGAACGACAACGAAATGTCGATTTCAGAAAACGTCGGGGCGTTAAACAATCGCCTGGCGCAGATCCTCTCCGGCAAAACCTATTCACGCCTGCGTGAAAGCGGCAAAAAAGTGCTGGGCGGCCTGCCACCGATTAAAGAGCTGGTAAAACGCACCGAAGAGCATCTGAAAGGTATGGTGGTGCCGGGTACGCTGTTTGAAGAGCTGGGCTTTAACTATATCGGCCCGGTCGACGGCCATGATGTGCTGGCGCTGGTCAATACGCTAAAGAATATGCGTGACCTGAAAGGCGCACAGTTCCTGCATATTATGACTAAAAAAGGCAAAGGCTACGCCCCGGCCGAAAAAGACCCGATCAGCTGGCACGCCGTACCGAAATTCGATCCGGCCAGTGGCCTGCTGCCAAAAAGCGCGGAAGGACTGCCAAGCTACTCGAAGATTTTTGGTAACTGGTTAAGCGAAACCGCCGCTGACGACGACAAATTAATGGCGGTCACGCCAGCCATGCGCGAAGGCTCAGGGATGGTTGAGTTTTCCCGCAACTACCCGACGCAATATTTTGATGTGGCGATTGCTGAACAACATGCGGTGACCTTCGCTGCCGGTCTGGCGATTGGCGGCTATAAGCCGGTGGTGGCGATCTACTCTACCTTCCTGCAACGCGCCTACGATCAGCTGATTCATGATGTGGCGATCCAGAAGTTACCGGTACTGTTCGCCATTGACCGTGGCGGCATTGTCGGTGCCGACGGGCAGACTCATCAGGGCGCGTTTGACATCGCTTACCTGCGTTGTATTCCCGATATGGTGATTATGACGCCGAGCGATGAAAACGAATGTCGTCAGATGCTGTATACCGGCTATCACTACAATGATGGCCCGAGCGCCGTGCGCTATCCACGCGGCAATGGGACTGGCGCGACGCTGGAACCGCTGGCGGGGCTGCCATTGGGTAAAGGCGTGAAGAAACGCAGCGGGGAAAAGCTGGCGATTCTGAACTTCGGCACCCTGCTGCCGGAAGCGCAAGTCGCAGCGGAAACGCTGAATGCCACCCTCGTCGATATGCGCTTTGTTAAACCGCTTGATGAGGCATTGATCCTTGAGCTGGCGGCCAGCCACGAATCGCTGGTGACGCTGGAGGAAGGCGCAATCAAAGGCGGCGCGGGCAGTGGCGTCAACGAGCTGCTGATGGCAAAACGTCGTCCGGTGCCGGTGCTGAATATTGGTCTGCCGGACAGGTTTATTCCGCAAGGCACCCAGGATGAAGTTCGTCATGATTTTCAGCTGGATGCCGATGGTATTCGCGCACAAATTGCCCGCTGGCTGGCACAGTAATCTCCTCTACGCTCCCCATCCGGGGAGCGTCTCACCTGCTATGCTTAAAGAAACACTGTGGCTGGAAAGCCCGTAAGCTGAACAGCAGGAGCCATTATGAAAACCATCCCATTAGGCAGCACCGATCTACAGGTTTCCCGTCTCTGCCTCGGTTGTATGACCTTTGGTGAACCGGAACGCGGCAAACACGCCTGGACCCTACCGGAAGAGAGCAGCAGGCCATTAATCAGGCAGGCGCTGGACGCGGGCATTAACTTCTTCGATACCGCCAACAGCTATTCTGATGGCAGTAGCGAAGAGATTGTTGGCCGTGCGCTGCGTGACTATGCACGCCGTGAAGAGATCGTGGTCGCCACCAAAGTCTACTTTCCGATGAGTAATCTTTCCGGTGGCCTGTCGCGTAAAAATATCATGCAGTCGATTGATGACAGTCTGTCGCGGCTTGGGATGGACTATGTTGATCTGTTGCAAATCCACCGCTGGGATTATGACACACCGCTGGAAGAGACACTGGAAGCGCTGCATGACGTCGTAAAAGCGGGTAAAGCACGCCATATCGGTGCCTCATCAATGTATGCCTGGCAGTTTGCCAAAGCGCTGTATAGCGCCGATCTGCACGGCTGGACGCGTTTTGCCACTATGCAGGATCAATACAATCTGATTCAGCGCGAAGAAGAGCGCGAAATGCATCCGCTGTGTCGGGCAGAAAATATCGCGGTATTACCCTGGAGCCCGCTGGCGCGTGGCCGCTTAACCCGCCCGTGGGGTGAAACCACTGCACGCTCGGTTTCTGATGAGTATGGCAATACCCTGTATAACCAGAGTGAAGAGAACGATGCCGCTATCGCGGAACGAGTCGCTGCTATTGCGGAAGATAAAGGTGTCAGCCGGGCGCAAATTGCACTGGCGTGGCTGCTAAGCAAACCGGCCGTCACTGCGCCGATTATCGGTGCTTCACGCGCTGCGCAGCTGGAAGATCTGGTGAAAGCGGTGGATGTTGAACTCAGCAGTGACGAGATTGCCGAGCTGGAAACGGTGTATCACCCACATCATGTGGTGGGATTTGCGTAACCCACAGGCCAGCACTGGGGTAACTGGGCGATCATTAAAACGGCCAGTAGTGCCCCAGAGCGTAGAGGATGGCGGCCGAGATTATACCGGCGATAATATCATCGACCATAATCCCCATGCCGCCATGCACATTACGGTCGAACCAGCGAATCGGCCACGGTTTCCAGATATCCAGGATGCGGAAAATCACAAAGCCCGCGGCGACCCACTGCCAGTCGTTGACCGGCAGCGCCATCAGCGTGATCCACACCCCGATAAACTCGTCCCAGACGATACTGCCGTGATCATGCACGCCCATATCTTTAGCGGTGCGATAACAGATATACACACCGAGACTGATGCCCAGCATCACCAGCAAAGAATAAATCTGTAGCGGCAGCAAGTTCAGCAGATACCAGAACGGAATCGCTGCCAGCGAGCCCATCGTACCCGGCCCCCAGGGAAATAAACCGCTGCCAAAACCGGTCGCCAGCAGATGCCAGGGGTTGCTCATCTTCAGGCGACTTTTGGCCACGTCTTTATCGCGCGTCAAAATGGTCAAATCCTTTCAGATCAAACTCGACGACCTTGCCCTGATCCATCAGCTTCATACCTTCCGATGCTGGCGCAATCTGGCCGATACAGGTATAAGCCACGCCAAGATGCCCCAGCGCCACATCCAGCGCACCGCGGTTAATTTCCGGCACGGTAAAGCACAACTCGTAATCTTCGCCGCCGGTTAATGCCCAGCGTCGCGCCTGCTGCATCTCGATATTGTCGACCAGTGCCGGTGACAGCGGCAATGCATCGAGATTTATCCGTGCGCCACAGTCACTGGCTTTCAGAATATGGCCAAGATCTGAAATCAGACCATCAGAAATATCTATCGCCGAGCTGGCCAGGTCGCGCAGCGCCTGTCCTTGCAGTATACGCGGCATCGGCCGTAAATGACGTTTAATCAGGGCTTCACAAACGGTGGGGTCGGCGATGCGTATATGGTGCTGTAACAGCGCCAGACCTGCCGCGCTATCGCCCAGCGAGCCGGTAACATAGATCCAGTCACCCGGACGTGCTCCCGAACGTTTCAGCGCACGACCAACCGGCACCAGACCATGAATGCCTAAGGTCAGACTCCGCGGGCCACGGGTAGTATCACCGCCAATCAGCTGCATATCGTAGTAATCCAGCAGCTCGAACAGGCTGTCGCTGAAGGCTTTCAGCCAGCTTTCGTCGACTTCCGGCAGGGTAATCGCCAGCGTTAACCACGCCGGATCGGCGCCCATTGCTGCCAGGTCGCTGAGGTTAACCGCCAGCGCTTTATAGCCTAAATCAGCAGGATGGATATCACGTAAAAAGTGAATGCCTTCAACCAGTGTGTCAGTGCTTATTGCGAGGGTCTGTTTTTCCGCTACGTTAAGTAACGCGCAGTCGTCGCCAATGCCTTTCTCAACATCGCGACGAGAGCTTGTCACACGATTAAAATAACGTGCGATAAGTTCGAATTCGCCACATGCCATAAATGCGTTCCGCTAAGACTTAAAGAAAAGGCCGGAGAACCGGCCTGGGGTGATTACTTGCGATTGGGACGAATTGCCGGGCCTGCTTTATCCAGTACGCCGTTGACGAATTTGTGGCTGTCTTCAGCACCAAATACTTTCGCCAGCTCAATACCTTCGTTGATGGCCACTTTGTAAGGCACATCAGAGCGCTTACTCAATTCAAACAGCGAAATACGCAGGATGGCTTTTTCCACCTGACCCAGCTCTTCCAGCTGACGCGAGAGGTAAGGCTTCATCAGACCGTCGAGGTATGCGCTGTTGGTTGCAACGCCGCCCACTAACTCACGGAAATAGTTGATATCGACGTCTTTGACGTCTTGTTCCGCCAGAAACTGGTATTCGACATCAGCGATGTCGTTTTTAGACAGCTGCCAGGAGTAAAGCGCCTGGACAGCGCACTCACGGGCGCGGCGACGTGCAGCAGGTTTCACAAAATTCCCCTTACAAAAAATCAGGCTTTGATGGCTTTCAATACATTAATCATTTCGAGTGCAGTCAGCGCAGCTTCTGCGCCTTTGTTACCCGCTTTAGTGCCGGCGCGCTCAATGGCCTGCTCGATGTTTTCGGTAGTCAGAACGCCGAAAGCCACCGGAATGTCGCTGTTCATCGCAACACTTGCCAGGCCAGAGCTGGCTTCACCAGCAACATATTCGAAGTGCGCGGTGCCGCCACGGATTACCGTGCCGAGCGCAATGACCGTATCGTGTTTACCGGCTTTTGCCAGCGCACGTGCGGTAATCGGTAATTCATAAGCACCTGGAACCCAGACGACGGTGATATTTTCATCTTTTACCTGGCCGATACGTTTCAGCGCGTCGATGGCGCCGCTCAGCAGGCTTTCATTGATGAAGTTGTTAAAACGCGCGATAACAATAGCAACGCGAGCGTCAGGAGTGGCAACAGCTGCTTCGATAATCTTCATATTCGTCCTTTCAGGGTTCTGTTTGGCCCCGCAGGGGGGCGGATTCTATCATACTCTTTATCGGTCTGCTTCCGCTTTTCCGCAGGCCGCTAGCGAGGACTCAGTGTCAGGCGTAAATCCGGCCCAACCTGACGGACATCGCTAAAAGAAAACGTTGGTGCATCAGCCAGTTGCGATAATCCTGGCAGTTGACACAAGCCGCGCGCATGGTCGCCCAATAATTTTGGCGCAACATATATTATCACTTCGTCGACGACACCGGCGGTCAACAGCGCACCTGCCAGACTGGCGCCAGCCTCCACCCACAGGGTATTCACCTGACGCTTGCCCAGCAGCATCAATAAAGAGACCAGGTCGACCCGCTGATCCAGCGCCGGAACTTTCAGCTGTTCCACGCTCTCGGGCCAGACTTGCTGATCCGGCTGCAAACGCGCCAGCAGGCTGTTGCCCGGCAGATTAATCAGACGATGCTGCGGCGTCACGCGGTTCTGACTGTCGATAATCACCCGCAGCGGCTGATGTAAATCGTCTGGGGCATAAACCGCGTGGCTGGCACTGTCTAACTCCTCCCAGCGCACCGTTAATGACGGATCGTCTGCCAGCACCGTGGCGCTACTGCTGAGGATCGCCGAGCTTTGCGCCCGCAGTCGCTGCACATCACGACGCGCCTGTGGCGAGGTGATCCACTGACTTTCGCCGCTGGCCATCGCGGTGCGGCCATCCAGCGAGGCACCGAGCTTAAGTTGTACCCACGGAAAACCGGTGCGCATACGCTTCAGAAAACCGCGGTTGATAGCTTCCGCTTCGTCCATCATCAGGCCGTGGCTGACCTCAATACCGGCCTGTTTAAGGCGATAAAGCCCGCGTCCGGCCACTTCCGGATTAGGATCCTGCATGGCGGCCACTACCCGCTGAACACCCGCATTGATCAGCGCATCACAACAGGGTGGCGTGCGACCAAAGTGGCTGCAAGGCTCCAGCGTGACGTAGGCGGTGGCACCTCTGGCTTTGTCGCCAGCCATGCGCAGCGCATGCACTTCGGCATGCGGCTCACCGGCGCGCTGATGCCAGCCTTCGCCGACAATCTCGCCGTCACGGACAATCACACAGCCGACATTGGGATTCGGTGTGGTGGTAAATCTGCCACGGCGCGCCAGTTCCAGCGCACGGGCCATGTAAAATTCATCGCGCATGGCTTAATCCTGTAAGCGGGCGATCTCTTCGCCAAATTCACGGATATCTTCAAAGCTGCGATAAACCGAGGCAAATCGAATGTAAGCCACTTTATCCAGCTTTTTCAGCTCGTCCATTACCAGGTTGCCGATCATCTTGCTCGGCACTTCGCGCTCGCCGGTAGCACGCAGCTGGGTTTTGATATGACTGATGGCATTTTCCACGTCATCGGAATTCACCGGACGCTTCTCCAGTGCCTTCATCAGGCCGCTGGTCAGCTTATCTTCATTAAAAGGTTCGCGGATATCATTGCTCTTTACCACGCGCGGCATCACCAGCTCTGCCACTTCAAAAGTGGTAAAGCGTTCATGACATACCAGGCACTGACGACGGCGGCGCACCGAAGCACCCTCACCCACCAGACGGGAGTCAATCACTTTGGTATCCACAGCAGAACAGAATGGGCAATGCATGACGCTTCCTGATAATTCAGCAAATTGTTCAACAGTGTAGCGCGAAGTGCCGTTTAACAAAATATCCGCATTTGGCTTTCCCTGCCTTTCCGGCAACTTTACGCCCGTTGCGCATTCCGCGAAGCAGTTCAAAAGTAATCGTTTAAATTCCGCTATGCTTAACAGATAACGGAAACGGACCTGTTTTCAAGCTATAGCGAGATGTGGAGGCGATATGGAAAGGATTAAGGTAAACAGACTCGGAATGCTGGCCATGGTGATATTACTGGCTGGTTGCGCAGCACCGAAGCAGCCCGCGGTCAATAAACTGCATAACGAAGTGGGTAAGCTTAATCAGGAACTGCGTCAACTGACCGATCAGGCGTCGGTGCTTGAGCAGCAACGCCTGCTCAATAACGGTGTAGCCAATGGCGCATGGCTGCTGCCGGCCGCCAATACCGCGGTGGTATTACAGAGTAATGCCGGGCAGTTGCGGCTGTCATTGAGCTACGTTGAAGTGGAAGCCAACGGTACCCGCGCACTGTTGCATATTCGCGCGGCGGGCGAGCAGCCGCTAATACCGATGACGATGAAAATTGAATGGGGAGAACTGGACCCGACCACCGGCAAGCCGCTAGCGGTGGACAGCCAGTCGCAAACGATTGAAGTCCCCTCTTCACTGCTACCCCGCACTGATGTGACCGTACCACTTCGCTTAAGTGGCATTCAGCCGGAACAGCTGGGTTATGTGCGGGTGCATGATGTGATACCTGCCGTTACGCCTGATGCGGATCGTTGAAGGCCTAACCACCGGGGCTAAAAAGATGTAGGGGAGCCGTTCTCGGCTCCCGTCATGATGCCATGCAGGATGTAAAACCCCGCCTATACTGAAAAAATTCGCGTCACAAGAACTTAAATGGCGGTGTAGCGATAAAAAAAGCCACGCAATTGCGTGGCTTTTTTATTGATCGCGCGGTTCTGCAATTAAGGCAGAATCGACGGCTGATCCGCACCTTCTTTATCCACTTTCTGCTGGATCATGTGCTCACGCTTCATACCCAGTTTCAACGCCAGCGCAGAGGCGACGTAGATGGAAGAGACGGTACCAATTGAAACACCGATCAGCATGGTCAGCGAGAAGCCTTCCAGCAGCGCACCACCGAAGATAAACAGCATCAGCACCACCACCAGCGTGGTAGCGGACGTCATAATGGTACGGCTTAACGTCTGCGTCAGTGAGACGTTAACGATATCGTAAGGCGTGCCGCGACGGATCTTGCGGAAGTTCTCACGAATACGGTCCGATACCACAATACTGTCATTCAACGAGTAGCCGATAACCGACATCAGTGAAGCAATAATCGTCAGGTCAATCTCGATATGGAACAGCGAGAGAATACCCATGGTAATCACCACGTCGTGCGCCAGTGCTAATACCGCACCGAGCGCCAGTCGCCACTCAAAGCGGAAACCGACGTAAATCAGAATCGCAATCAACGCCACCAGCAGCGCCATGCTGCCAGCCTGCGCCAGATCGCTACCCACGCTTGGCCCGACGAACTCAATGCGCTTAACCGTCGCATTTTGCTCAGTTGCCTGATTGATAATCGTAACGACCTTGCTGCCTAACTGCTCGCCAGCATTGCCTTCATTTGGCGACATACGCACCAACACGTCACGGCTGCTGCCAAAGTTCTGCACCTGCGGTTCGGCGAAACCTGCTTTTTCCAGCGACCCACGCAGGGTATCCAGATCGGCCGGTTTCTCGAGGGTAATTTCAATCACTGTACCGCCGGTGAAATCCAGCCCCCAGTTAAATCCGCGCACGCCCATGATGATCACCGCAGCGACCAGCAGCAGCCCGGAAAGGGTGAAAGCCAGTTTATCCCAGCGCATAAAGTCATGAACTTTACGCCCGTAGTTTAGTTGTTCAACGCTATAGTCCTGTGCCACAACGCACTCCTCAAATAGACAGCTTGTTGATGCGTTTGCCGCCGTACAACAGGTTGACGATGGCACGTGTACCGACAATTGCAGTGAACATTGAGGTCACCACGCCGATGGCGGTAGTGATCGCAAAGCCTTTAATCGAGCCGGTACCCACAGCGTACAGAATGATGGCGGTAATCAGGGTGGTCACGTTAGCATCAACGATACTGGAGAACGCACCTTTATAACCTTCATGAATCGATTGTTGGACCGATCGACCATTCTTCAGCTCTTCTTTGATACGTTCGTTGATCAGCACGTTGGCATCAACCGCGACCGCCAGCGTCAACACGATACCCGCAATACCCGGCATGGTCAGTGTGGCACCCGGCAGCAGCGACATCACCCCGATGATCAACACCAGGTTGGCAATCAGCGCCGAGGTTGCAATCACACCGAACTTACGGTAGTAAACCACCATAAACACGATAGACGCCACCAGACCCCACAAGCACGCTTCCAGACCCTGAGTGATGTTTTGCGCACCCATGGTTGGACCGATCGTCCGCTCTTCAACAATCTGAATCGGCGCAATCAGCGCACCGGCACGCAGCAGCAGCGACAGCTGGCGCGCTTCGTTCGGGTTGTTGATACCAGTAATACGGAAGCTGTTACCCAGACGAGACTGGATATTCGCAACGTTGATCACCTCTTCCTGCTTCTCAAGGATGGCACGACCGTTAGCATCTTTCTTACCGCTGTCTTTGTACTCAACAAACAGCGTTGCCATTGGCTTACCGATATTGTCCTTGGTGAAGTTGGACATGATGTTACCACCGGCGCTATCCAGTGAAATATTCACCTGCGGCTGGTTGTATTCATCGGTGCTGGAAGTGGAATCGGTAATGTGGTCACCGGTCAAAATCACACGCTTGTACAGCACAACTGGCTGGCCTTCACGGGTGTTTTTCACTTCTGAATCGCCAGGTACACGGCCAGAGGTCGCGGCTGACTGATCCACACTGGTATTGACCAGACGGAATTCCAGGGTTGCGGTTGCGCCAAGAATCTCTTTCGCACGCGCGGTATCCTGAATACCCGGCAGCTCAACCACGATGCGGTCAGAACCCTGACGCTGCACCAGTGGCTCGGCGACGCCAAGCTGGTTAACACGATTACGCAAGATATTGATGTTCTGCTGAACCGCATACTCACGCGCTTCACGCAGACGCTCGTCACTCATCACAGCACGCAGTGCATTGCTGCCGCTGTTGCTGATAACCAGATCGCGATGGCGGCTGGTTAAGTACTGCACCGCATCGTTACGGGCATCTGCGTCACGGAAACGCACTTCCACACCGTAGTTATCAATTTTACGAACGTTGGTATAAGGAATATTTTTTTCACGCAGGTCGCTACGCAGGCCGTCGGTATTCTGCTCTTGCAGTTTACCCAGCGCGGTATCCATATCCACTTCCATCAGGAAGTGAACACCACCACGCAGGTCAAGACCGAGTTTCATCGGCTCTGCGGCCAGCATGCTCAGCCAGGCTGGCGTTGCGGGTGCGAGGTTGAGTGCGACAACGTAATTCTCGCCAAGAACCTTCATAATCGCTTCACGGGCGCGCAACTGCACATCCGTATTCGGGAAACGCGCCAGAATGGCACCGTTTTCCAGCGCAATAGATTTGCTCTGAATATTGTCTTGTTTTAATGCTTCCTGGATCTGACCCAGCGTTTGCTCACTGGCGGCGGCACCGCGCACGCCAGTGATTTGAACAGCCGGATCCTCACCATAAAGGTTGGGAAGTGCGTACAGCAGACCGACGAGAATCACGACGATCAACATAATGTACTTCCACAAAGGATAACGGTTTAACACGGCAGTTCCCTTAGGGAAAAACTAAATTACAGCGCCTTCATCGTACCTTTCGGCAGAACGGCAGCCACGAAATCACGTTTGACCACAACTTCCGTTGTATCGTTCAGCGCAATTGCTACATAACCGGTTTCGGCAACTTTGGTCACACGACCTACCAGACCACCGGTGGTCAGCACTTCATCACCTTTGGCAATGGAATCCATCAGCTTCTTGTGCTCTTTCGCACGCTTCTGCTGCGGACGCAGGATCATGAAGTAGAAAATCAGACCAAACACTACCAGCATGATGACCAGAGAATAAGGACTTCCCTGAGACGGCGCGCCTGCTGCAGCCACTGCGTCAGAAATGAAAAAGCTCATTAAATTTCCCTCATTGTTTAATTATCAGACGGTTAAAGGCGGAACTGCCTTACCCTTCCGTTCATAGAACTCGGTAACGAAGCACTCTAATTTACCCTCTTCGATGGCCTGGCGTAAACCCGCCATCAGACGCTGGTAATAGCGCAAGTTATGAATAGTGTTCAGCCGCGCACCAAGGATTTCATTACAGCGATCAAGATGATGCAAGTAGGCACGACTGTAACTGCGACAGGTGTAACAATCACACTCGGCATCAAGCGGAGAGATGTCATCTTTATACTTCGCATTGCGGATTTTAACCACGCCATCGGTCACGAACAGATGACCGTTACGCGCGTTACGGGTTGGCATCACGCAGTCGAACATATCAACGCCGCGACGAACCCCTTCCACCAGGTCTTCAGGTTTACCGACGCCCATCAGATAGCGCGGCTTGTCTTCCGGTATCTGCGGGCAGACATGTTCCAGAATACGGTGCATATCTTCTTTCGGCTCGCCGACCGCCAGGCCGCCCACAGCGTACCCATCAAAGCCGATATCTACCAGCCCTTTGACGGAGACATCACGTAAATCTTCGTAAACACCGCCCTGAATAATGCCAAACAGCGCATTCTTATTGCCGAGTGAATCGAAACGATCGCGCGAGCGTTGTGCCCAGCGCAGTGACATTTCCATCGAACTTTTCGCGTAATCCCAGTCAGCAGGATATGGCGTACATTCGTCGAAGATCATCACGATGTCGGAGCCGAGATCGTACTGAATCTCCATCGATTTTTCTGGATCGAGGAAAATTGGATCGCCATTAATCGGGTTACGGAAATGTACCCCGGCTTCGGTAATCTTACGGATATCGCCCAGGCTGAACACCTGGAAACCGCCGGAGTCGGTAAGAATCGGGCCTTTCCACTGCATAAAGTCGTGCAGATCGCCATGCAGCTTCATGATTTCCTGGCCAGGACGCAGCCAGAGGTGGAAGGTGTTGCCCAGAATAATCTGCGCACCGGTTTCCTGCACTTCTTCCGGGGTCATTCCCTTAACGGTACCGTAGGTGCCCACTGGCATAAACGCCGGGGTTTCTACCACACCACGATCAAATACCAGGCGGCCGCGGCGTGCGCGTCCGTCGGTAGTATCTAATTCAAACTTCACATTGCCTCCAGACCATCAGAGAAACAGTCTGATGATATTAACAATCGCGCAATGCGCGATTAACCGTTCCGCCCGGTCAACCCCGGCGGAATAAAATTACGCGCCGACCACTTCGTCTGCGGCCTGCGGGTTACGGCTAATAAACATCGCGTCGCCGTAACTGAAGAAACGGTACTGCTCAGCCACCGCTTGCTGATAAGCCTGCATGGTGTGGCGATAGCCGGCAAATGCCGACACCAACATAATCAGTGTCGATTCCGGCAAATGGAAATTGGTCACCAGCGCATCCACCACCTGGTAGTGGTAGCCCGGATAGATAAAGATTTTGGTATCGTCAAAGAATGGCGCAATCAGCGCATCCTGACTGGCTTTGGCGGCGCTTTCCAGCGAACGTACCGAGGTCGTGCCCACCGCCACCACGCGCTTTCCGCGCGCTTTACACGCCAGCACCGCATCGACCACATCCTGCGGCACTTCTGCATATTCGGCATGCATAATATGATCTTCAATGGTTTCGACCCGCACCGGCTGGAAGGTTCCCGCGCCGACATGCAGCGTCACGAACGCCATCTCAATGCCCTTCTCACGCAGTGCTGCCAGCAGCGGTTCGTCAAAGTGCAGACCGGCCGTCGGAGCAGCAACCGCACCCGGGCGCTGGCTGTAGACCGTCTGATACAGCTCGCGGTCAGCATCTTCATCCGGGCGATCGATATACGGCGGCAGTGGCATATGGCCAACGGCATTCAGGATGTCGAGCACCGCGCGTTCATCGTGGAATTCAATTTCAAACAGCGCATCGTGGCGCGCCACCATCGTCGCTTTAACGCTTTCATCTTCACCCAGCAGCAATTCTGCACCCGGCTTTGGCGATTTAGACGAACGCACATGCGCCAGCACGCGCGTTTCGTCGAGCATACGCTCCACCAGCACCTCGATTTTACCGCCGCTGGCCTTACGGCCGAAAACGCGAGCCGGAATCACTCGGGTATTGTTAAACACCAGCAGATCGCCAGCCTCGAGCTTATCCAGCAAATCGGTGAAGACACCATGCGTCAGTTCACCACTCGGCCCGTCAAGGGAGAGCAGGCGACATCCGCTGCGCTGTGGCTGCGGGTAATGGGCAATCAGAGATTCAGGTAACTCAAAAGAAAAATCGGCAACGCGCATGGTATCAATCTTCAGGTGTGAAACAGGCGGCATAGTTTAGCCGAAAAGCGGCCAATTCTAAACAACTGGCTGAAACGGATGATAAACAGCTGTCCATCTCACCAGCGGCGCACGCATCGCCGCTGTTTTTAACCGGCAAAATGGCTATACTCGCTCGCATGAACTTTCTTGCACATCTTCATCTGGCCACGCTGGCCAACAGCTCGCTGCTCGGTAATCTGATGGCCGACTTCGTGCGCGGCAACCCGCATAACGACTGGCCTCAGCCGGTGGCCGCAGGCATTTTACTGCATCGTCGTATTGATGTGATGACCGATTCGCTGCCGGAAGTGCGCGCCGCGCGCCGCTACTTCCGTGAGGAAACGTATCGCGTTGCGCCGATTACACTGGATGTTATCTGGGACCATTTTCTCGCCCGCCACTGGCAGCAGATTGTACCGGAAATTTCTTTGCCAACTTTTCTGACCGAAGCGCGGGCGGTGATCCAGCCTGAACTTCCTTCGACGCCCGAGCGCTTCCAGAACCTTAATCGTTATTTATGGACCGAGCGCTGGATGGAAAATTATGCCGAAGCGCCTTACTTAGAAAAAGTATTGTCTGGCATGGCATCGCGCCGTCCGCGACTGGCCGCGCTCAGCGATTCGTATCAGGATTTCACCGCGCATTATCATCAATTTGCCACACTGTTCTGGCAATTTTATCCGCGTATGATGGCGCAGGCCGCGCAGCAGCAGCTGTGAAGCAGTCTGAAACCACTTGATGCTTGCCCTTTTGGCAAAAAGAGTTATTGTATGAGCCTGCCTTGATAATGCATTCATTCGATAGGTAATACCTATCGAATCAATTGGCGTTATGCATTGGTTCCCGCCGCTGAGAAGCCTCTATACTGGCGGGCATTAAATCTTATTAACCTCACACTTTTACAGGAGTGAATATGGTCCTGGTAACTCGTCAAGCCCCTGATTTTACTGCAGCCGCTGTGCTGGGCAACGGTGAAATCGTTGAAAACTTCAACTTTAAAAAACACACCGCTGGTAAAGCCACCGTTGTGTTCTTTTGGCCAATGGACTTCACCTTCGTCTGCCCGTCTGAGCTGATTGCTTTTGACAAGCGTTACGAAGAGTTCCAGAAGCGTGGCGTTGAAGTGGTGGGTGTTTCCTTCGACTCCGAGTTCGTGCACAACGCATGGCGTAAAACGCCGGTTGAGAAAGGCGGCATCGGCGAAGTGAAATACGCGATGGTTGCGGATATCAAACGCGAAATCCAGAAAGCTTACGGTATCGAACATCCGGACGCTGGCGTTGCACTGCGCGGCTCTTTCCTGATCGACCAGAACGGTGTGGTTCGTCATCAGGTGGTTAACGATCTGCCACTGGGCCGTAACGTTGACGAAATGCTGCGTATGGTTGACGCGCTGCAGTTCCACGAAGAGCACGGTGAAGTTTGCCCGGCGCAGTGGGAAAAAGGAAAAGAAGGCATGGGCGCCTCTCCGGAAGGCGTGGCGAAATACCTGTCTGAAAACGCAACCAAGCTGTAATTCAGCACTGTTGCAGAAAAAGCTCGCTTCGGCGGGCTTTTTTTATGCCCGCGAAAGTGTGACATTACCGCGTGCTGGGTTAAGATTTGCAGCAGGCATTTACAGGGAGAGCGCGCGATGACCGTGGATAAAAACTGGGTAACGGCAGCAGATGTGGCGCGCCATGCAGGCGTATCACGCTCAGCAGTATCACGTACTTTTACCGAAGGCGCATCGGTCTCTGATAAAACCCGTCAGCGCGTATTAGCCGCCGCCAGTGAGTTAGGCTACCAGGTCAATATTATCGCCCGCACCATGATCACCGGCAGCAGTAATTTTATCGGTATTGTTACCGCTGGCTTTGATAATCCGTTTCGCAGCAAGCTGCTGACGCCACTGGTTCATCATCTGGCACTGCAAGGCTTTATGCCACTGCTGATGAATGCCGATGATCCGCAACAGCTCGAACCTTCTCTGCGCCAGTTGCTCAGCTATCACGTGGCCGGAGTCATTCTCACCTCCGGCGCCCCGCCGCTGTCGCTCGCCGAAGAGTACCTGGCAAAGAAAATCCCGGTAACATTGATCAATCGTCACGCTGAACTACCCGGCGCTGACCGCGTCATCAGTGATAACGCTCAGGGGGCCCAACTGGCAGCCACGCATTTGCAGGCTCAGGGCGCAAAACATATCGCCTTTATTGGTGAAAGCCCGGTGAACTTTAGCAGTCAGCAGCGCTATCAGGCATTTTGCGCGGCAATCGCCCCGCGGCCGGTAAAAGCCTTTTTCTGTCCGGTCGGCGGTTATCAGGCGGGCTGGGACGCCGCAGCGGAATTACTGGCAAACCAGCCGCAGATTGATGCTTTTTTCTGCGCCACCGATATGCTGGCGATGGGCGTTATCGACTTTCTGCAACACTACAAGCTGGCAGCAGGCAAGGTTAAAGTGATCGGATTTGACGATATTCCGCAGGCTGCCTGGGCGGCTTATCAACTGACAACGCTGGCGCAGGACACCGAGCTGCTGGCACGTTATGCGGTTGATTTACTGATAAAACGCATTCAAAATTTTGATCGCCCCGCCGTGCATAAGGCAATTCCAGTGAAACTGGTGGTGCGCCATTCGGCCTGAATGGAAGATCTGTTTTATGTGGTGGCGATCACGGAATATTATTTTCATTACTACCATTATCTTTCTCAGTTACGCCATCGGCGTATTTTTTATCAACCACATTGCACACGTGTGCAAAACGTAAATGAGGTCATGATGGAATTAATGACGGCAGCCGAGATCGATGCGCGCTACCACTTCGCCTGCGAAGTGGCACAGGCCGCGGCGAACCGGGCTTATGGTTTCTATCAGCAACGCAATCAGCTGGAAGTTGAACATAAAGGCAGCGATCTCCAGGATGTGGTCAGCATTGCTGACCGCACGGTGGAAGAACTGGCGCGTAGTCTGATTGCTGAACGCTTCCCGGCTGATGATTTTCTCGGTGAAGAGAGCGGCGGCGGTAACGAACAGGCGCGCTGCACCTGGGTGGTCGACCCGATTGACGGCACCAGCTGCTTTCTTAACGGCTTGCATAACTGGTGCGTCTCCATTGGCGTGATAGTTAACGGTGAACCGGTGATTGGCGTGGTGTATGACCCGAATCATCGTGAGCTGTTTCGCGCCCGCGCGGGTCAGGGAGCCTTTGTGAATGATGCGCCGATGCGGGTTCATTCGGGTCAGCATGTGCGTGATGGCGTGATGGGCGTTGGCACCTCACATCGCGTGACCCCGGAGACCTTTGTGCCGTTTATCAGCGCACTGCTGCATCAGGGCGGGATGTTTATCCGTAATGGATCCGGCGCGCTGATGACCGCATGGGTGGCAGCTGGCCGGTTAATTGGCTATTACGAGCCCCATATGAACGCCTGGGACAGTTTGCCAGGCATTGTACTGGTGCGCGAAGCGGGCGGCATCACCAATGACTTCCTCTCTGACCACGGCCTGATTAACGGCAATCTGGTGCTGATGGCGAATAACCGTGTGTATCAACAGCTAACCGGTCTGATTACACAAAAAGTGACTTAATGACTTATGCGGATACGCTTTCACTCTGATTATGTACTCTACAAATAAATAACAGTGAACCCGATAAATACCGTTCAGGGATAAGAACAACATAATTCAGAAAGAGCCTGCCTCCGTGCTATGCGGGAGTAAACACCATGTCTGGAATATTCAGCTTTTTTAAAGCGACTCAGCCGATACCGGCTGACGGCCATTTCAACGAAAAGAAATTTAATTTTTTACGCTGGCAAACATTTATCGCCATGACTTTAGCGTATGTGACTTTTTATGTTTGCCGCCTGTCATTTACCGTCGCCAAAAGTGCGCTGGTTGAATTAGGTATTTCCCCCACTGAACTGGGTATGATTGGTTCGGCGCTGTTTTTCAGTTATGCCATCGGTAAATTAGTGAATGGTTTTATTGCCGATCACGCCAATGTGGTACGTTTTATGAGTCTCGGCCTGCTCATTAGCGCCGGGATGAATTTTATGATGGGCACAACAACTAATGCGCTGCTGCTGACACTATTCTGGGGCATTAATGGCTGGGCGCAGTCGATGGGCGTTGGGCCTTGCGCTGTGTCACTGGCACGCTGGTACGGCAATAAAGAGCGTGGCACCTTCTATGCGATCTGGTCAACCGCGCACAATATTGGCGAAGCGGTAACCTATATGGTGATTGCCGCCGTGATTGCCGGATTTGGCTGGCATTTCGGCTACTTTACCACTGCCATGTTGGGCGTGGTAGGAATGGTATTGATCCTGCTGTTTATGCGCGACTCGCCGCAAAGTGCCGGTTATCCACCGATCAGCGTAATCCGCAACGATCCGATTGAGCCGGACGAACGTGAAGCATCGGTATTAAAAAATCAGCTGCTGTCATTACGCAACCCGGCGCTCTGGACGCTGGCGCTGGCCTCGGCTTTTATGTATATCGATCGCTACGCGGTCAACTCCTGGGGTATTTTCTTTCTGCAACAGGCCAAACAGTACAGCACGGTAGAAGCGTCCGGCATTATTGGCGTCAATGCAATTGCCGGTATCGTCGGCACTATTCTGGCGGGCATTCTGTCAGACCGTTTTTTCCCACGTAACCGCAGCGTTATGGCCGGATTTATCAGCCTGTTAAATACCGCCGGTTTTGCGATGATGATCTGGCTGCCACGTAATTATTACAGCGATATTCTGTCGATGGTAATATTCGGTGCGACCATCGGCGCATTAACCTGTTTTCTCGGCGGATTAATCGCGGTGGATATTTCGTCGAAAAAAGCCGCAGGTGCTGCGCTGGGAACCATTGGCATCGCCAGCTATGCCGGGGCCGGTCTGGGTGAATTTGTCACCGGTATGATTATTGATAAAACTGCCGTCACCGAGGCGGGTAAAACCCTCTACAATTTCCACACCTTAACCCTCTTCTGGATGACAACCGGCATTTTATCGGCTCTGCTCTGTTTTATTACCGCCGGGATTGTTGCCCGTCGCCATCAGTTGCAGCAGCAGGCACTGCTAGTTAACTCTTAGCAGAGTTCGCTTTACACATTCTGATTAAGGAAAAAACTATGTTATTTAAACAGACGGCAGCGCTACGCCTGTTGGTTGCCGCCCTGCTCTGCTTACCCGGAGCCGCCGCGCTGGCACAACCGCATTACGTGCTGGAAAAGGTCGTGGAAATCAGTCGCCACGGCGTTCGTCCGCCGACACCGTCCAATACCAAAGCAATGGAAGCAGGGACAGCACGCCAGTGGCCGCAATGGCTGACCGCCGAGGGAGAGCTTACCGGGCATGGCTACAGTGCCGCAGTACTTAAAGGACAATACGTGGCTGCCCGCTATCGCCAGCACGGCCTGCTCACTGCAGGCTGCCCGGCGGCTGGCGATATTTTCGTCTGGGCCAGCCCATTGCAGCGTACTAAAGCCACCGCAAAAGCCCTGACTGATGGCGCCTTCCCAGGCTGCGGCGTGGCGGTCAACGCGGTTTCCGGCGAACAGGATCCGCTGTTTCAGAGTGATAAAATGGGGCTGGCAAAACTGGACGCCGCGAAAGCCCGATCCGCTATTCTGGCGGCGATGGGAGGCAGTGTGGCTGCCGCTCAGCAGCGCCTGACGCCGGATATTACGCGGTTAAAACAGGCGGTCTGTCTGCCCGACGCCCCCTGTCCGGCGTTCGATAAACCCTGGGCGCTGCAGCAGGAAAAGGATGGCCGCTTTAGCATTTCCGGACTGAGTACCCTGGCCAATATGGCAGAGACTTTCCGGCTGGCATGGAGTGAAAATCAACCGCTAGCGCAGGTCGCGTTTGGCAACGCCCGTTCGGCGAATGATGTGGCGAAACTGATGCCGCTGTTAACGGCGAAATATGATTTCACCAGCGATGTGCCTTATATTGCACGGCGCGGCGGTTCGATACTGATGGATCAAATTGCCAAAGCGTTACAACAGGGCGTGACGCCGCAACGCAACGCGCCGCCTGATGTCCGTTGGCTTTTGTATGTGGCGCATGACACCAATATCTCTTATCTGCGCACCATGCTGAATTTCAGCTGGCAGTTGGGTAACTATCCGCGCGGCAATATTCCGCCAGCCAGTAGTCTGGTGTTTGAACGCTGGCGCGACAGCAGCAGTCAGCAACGCTTTATCCGCGTGTATTTCCAGGCGCAGACGCTCGATCAGATTCGGGCACTACAGCCGATTGATCGGTTGCACCCACCGCTGAAACAAGAGTGGGAGGATAAAGATTGTCAAATCACCGACGTCGGTACACTTTGCCCTTACGATCAGACGATTAAACGTATTGTCGCTTCCATTGATGGCAGTGCGGTAACAAAAGTGGATTACAGCGGGAAGTAAGCGGAAACAGTGGCCGGGCAGCGGATATGCCCGGCCAAAAGAACTAGCGGCGGCTGACGCGCTGCTTAATCACATAACCGATCAGCAGCAAGGCAATCCACACCATACCGACATACAGTGAAACCCGGGTATCCGGGAAGTAGCCAATCAGGCCGATAATAAACACCAGAAACGCGATACCGACCATGGCGGTGGCTGAACCACCCGGCAGGGCAAATTTCAGCGCTTTGGCATCTTCAGGGCTTAGCTTACGGCGGAACGCAATCTGCGAACTGAGGATCATAATCCACACCCACACCGTGGCAAAAGTTGCCAGCGAAGCGATCACCAGGAACACTTTTTCCGGCATCAGGTAGTTCAGATAGACCGCCACCAGCATCGCCAGCATCATCACGATCACCGTCACCCACGGAATACCGCGGCGGGAGACTTTCATAAACATCTTCGGCGCATGGCCTTGCTCGGCCATACCGTGCAGCATACGGCCGACACCAAACACATCACTGTTAATCGCTGACAGCGACGCGGTGATCACCACGAAATTAAGCAGCGAGGCGGCAGCAGCAATGCCCAGATGCTGGAAGGTCAGCACAAAAGGACTGCCGGAGGTGCCTACCTGATTCCACGGATAAATCGACATAATCACAAACAGCGTGCCGACATAGAACACCAGAATACGCAGCGGCACCGAGTTAATTGCACGCGGAATCGACTTTTCCGGATCTTCCGCTTCACCGGCGGTGATACCAATAATTTCAATACCGCCATAAGCAAACATCACCATTTGTAGCGACAGCAGCATACCGACGATGCCGTGGGCAAAGAAGCCGCCGTTAGTCCACAGGTTATGAATACCGGTTGGCTGACCGCCGTTGCCAATTCCCCAGATAATGATGCCGAAACCGGCGAGGATCATGATGATAATGGTGGCAACTTTAAAGAAGGAGAACCAGAACTCCACTTCGCCAAACACTTTCACACTCAGCAAGTTGATGCCACCGATAATCAGCACCACGCTCAGTACCCAGATCCAGTGCGGCACATCCGGGAACCAGACGCCCATATAGATGCCGAAGGCGGTGACATCGGCGATGGCGACGATCAGAATTTCAAAACAGTAGGTCCAGCCGGTGATATAGCCAGCCAGCGGGCCGAGATAATCCTGTGCATAGCGTGAAAACGAGCTGGCCTGCGGATTATTAACCGACATTTCACCCAGCGCACGCATAATGATATAGGCAACCGCGCCGCCAATAATGTAGGCCAGCAGCACGCTTGGCCCCGCCATTTTAATGGCATCAGCCGAGCCGTAAAACAGCCCGGTTCCGATTGCCGATCCTAAAGCCATAAAGCGGATATGGCGCGTGCTCAGTCCGCGTTTGAGCTTGTTCGTTTCTTGCATAGCGACTTATCACCTGTGGAAATGAAAAAACCACGGGCATGCCCGTGGTTAAAAATAAACCTGCTTGATTACTGGTGCGCGGTTACGTGCTGACGCCCCATGACGCGATCAACAATCGCGACAACCACCAGAATTGCCAGTGACGGCGGCAACCACGCCAGTCCCTGCTCGGCCAGCGGTAAATGCTGAATCCAGGCGGGCAGTACATCTTTAAAGCCGGTGGTTTTAATCGCGTCAATGATACCAAAAATCAGGCTGATCAGCATCGTCGGCGCGATAATCCGGCTGCTTTTATTCCACCAGCTCAGAGTAAAGCTCAGCACCACCAGCACAATACACGGCGGATAAATGGCGGTCAGCACCGGAATCGAAATCTGAATCAGATGGCTCAGACCGAGGTTTGACACCAGCATCGAGAACAGACCCAGAATAAACACCAGCGCACGGTAAGAGAGCGGCAGATACTGCTGGAAGAATTCAGCGCAGGCGCAGGTCAGCCCCACCGCCGTTACCATACAGGCGACAAAAATCAGCGCAGCAAGGAAGAAGCTGCCCATACCACCAAAGGTGTGCTGAACATAATTGTGCAAAATCATCGCGCCGTTGGCATTCTGATCGACAATGCTGGCGCTGTGTGAGCCCAGTTTAAACAGGCTGAGATAGACCAGCGTCAGACCGACACCGGCAATCAGACCCGCCAGCACGGTGTAACGCGTCAACAGACGCGCATCACTGACGCCACGTGAACGCGCAGCATTAACAATGACGATACCAAACACCAGCGCACCCAGCGTATCCATAGTCAGATAGCCCTGCACGAAGCCATTGGAGAACGCAGCATGCTGATAAACGTCCGTCGCCGGTGCAAAATCACCGGCTGGCCACAGCATCGCCGCCACGCCAAGCACGCCCAGCGCAACAATTTTCAGCGGCGCCAGAATATTTCCAACCGTATCAAGCAGCTTACCCGGATAGAGCGAAATCCCCATCACCAGGATGAAATAGACCAGGCTGTAGATAAACAGCGGCAGCGGGCCGTCACCGGTCAGCGGCGCGATACCGACTTCAAACGAGACCGTGGCGGTACGCGGCGTGGCGAACAGTGGCCCCACCGCCAGATAGCAGACGGTCGCCAGCAGCAGACCTGCCGCTTTACCAATTGGCGAGCTAAGCGCATCAATACCCCCACCGACGCGCGCCAGCGCAATCACGGTAATCACCGGTAAACCAACCGCAGTGATCAGAAAGCCCAGTGCAGCCATCCAGACGTGTTCACCAGACTGAATGCCCACCATTGGCGGGAAGATAATATTGCCCGCGCCGACAAACAGCGCAAAGGTCATAAAACCCAGCGCGAGGATATCTTTAGGAGTTAAACGATGTGTCATA